>JAAUYH010022608.1_pt1 | contig 29127 bp, 33 predicted proteins | sample 7278061 | NCBI WGS metagenome assembly JAAUYH01 (sample SAMN14350203, study PRJNA611818) | marine sediment metagenome | isolation source: surface marine sediment (0.6m) | place: French Polynesia: Moorea | collected 2018-08
CAGTCCATCCCGTCGCTTTTGAAGAGGTATCGGTCGACGACGATCGGCGGCGGCGTGTCATGCGACTTTTCGTCATCGTCCGCCTCGTCGGGCTCCTTCGGATCGCGCGACGTAAGGACGAGCCGATTCCCGTCCGGTGACCACTCGAAGCCTGAAACGCCGCCCGGCAACTCGGTCAGCCGGGCGGCCTCCCCGCCTGACAGATTCAGCAGCCAGATCTGCGTCTTGTAACGCGGGTCGTCGGAATCATCGTCATCACCGCTGCCGCGGGACGCGAGGAAAGCCAGGAACCGACCGTCGGGACTGAATCTCGGGCGGCTCTCCGATTCTCGCGGAGTATGTGTCAGCTGCAGACGCTCCGACCCGTCCCAGCGAACCATAAAGAGATCCGAGGACTGCTCGTCATGCTCGACGTCCGTTGTCCCGACCTGGTAGGCAACCCAGTCACCGTCCGGCGACACCGAGATATCGCTGACGGCCTTTATTCGATGGACGTCGGCTGGCTGGAGGACCCTGAGTTCAGCTGCTTGCGCGCTGGCAACACCGTGCATTGCTGCGACCGCAAGACAGGCTGTCGAAGCTGGCAATGCAGCAAACGGAAACCGAAGAGAACGGGAAATTGGGCTCTTGAACATGACTCGACCTCGTCCGGCAGGATTCACCGCTGGCATGTGTTTGTCACTCTTCGAATCGGAGTATATGCCCTCAGTGGAGAGACCGTTCGTTCAGTGACAGTTGTTAACCCTGGACAGATGCTCGTATCGGCGCGAATCACTGCCGCACAGTAACTACAGACCAAGCAGTTTAGTGACGATACTGTCGAAATTGAGTGCGAGATAAAGAAGCACGACCAGGTTTGCGTAGATGAGAATCGGGACAAGCCAGATCAGCGCCACCAGTGCACCGTCGTTCAAAAATATGATGAAGATCGCGATGAAAAGACCGAGGTACAGATCTGTGCCAATCTGCCGGCCCCAATGCATCGTCGCGATCGATCTGACGCTGCGAAAGAAGTTCTCTCGATAACTGCAGTAAACGCTATACGCCAGAAAGGCGATCAGGGCTAACCAGACAATCGCCTTCACTCCACCCAGCGTACCGCTGAACTGAAACGTGGTTTCCCGTGTATTTGTGATCAGGGCGAACAGCGCAAACGCGAAGTACAGACCCCAGAGTATCAAACCACTCTTACCTAGCCTCATCAGTCCCTCTTGGCATTCTTGAATAACCCGACCCAAGGCGTTCATAGCCGAAGTGCTCTGCGACCGCGGCATAAGGAAACGAACGACTTCGATCGGTGACGGGTGTCCAGAATAGCAGAGATCCGATGAACGACGGTCAGCACCCGGACGCAGTCTTTCAGTTATCGGTTGCGGCAATCCGCTAGAATACGCGCCACCATGCAGATTCCGGACCTGAAACCGCTGACCATCGGCCCGTACACGCTGTCGAGCCCGCTCGTGCTGGCCCCGATGGCGGGTGTGACGGACAAACCGTTTCGCCGGTTGTGCCGGCAATTCGGGGCCGGTATGACGACGTCAGAGATGACGACTGCGGACACTAGCCTGTGGCAGACGCCGAAGTCACGCCATCGCCTGGATCTGGATCTCGATGCGGAGCCGGTCGCCGTGCAGATCGCCGGCTCGGACCCCGAACAGCTGGCGACGGCCGCCCGGGCCGTCGTTGAACGTGGCGCCCAGATTGTCGACATCAATATGGGCTGCCCGGCAAAAAAGGTCTGCCGGAAGCTCGCCGGTTCCGCGCTGCTCAAGGACGAGGCGCTGGTCGGCCGAATACTCGACGCCGTCGTTGCGTCAGTCGACGTGCCGGTCACGTTGAAGACGCGCACCGGGTGGGATCCGGAGCACAGGAATGGCGTCCGGGTCGCGCGGATAGCCGAAGATGCCGGCATCCAGTCGCTGGCCATTCACGGCCGGACGCGCGCGTGCAAATACGGCGGAGAAGCGGAATACGAGACCATCGCGGCAATCAAAGACGCGGTTTCGATACCGGTGATCGCCAACGGAAATATCGACACTTTAGAGAAGTCGCTTGAAGTATTGCGCCTAAGCAACGCAGACGGCTTGATGATTGGCAGAGCCGCCCAGGGACGACCGTGGATCTTCGACGAATGGAACGCGGTGCTCCTGAAACGAGGGAAAAAATACGCGCTAGAAAAAAACTTTTTGCGTGCTATGATGATCGGCCACCTGAACGAACTGCACCTGTTTTACGGGGAGAAAAAAGGGGTTCGGGTGGCTCGCAAGCACTTGGTCTGGTACTTCGAGAGTTTTGCTTACTCCGGCGAGATTCGACACCAGGCAGTGCGTGCTGACAGCGCTCAAGAACAGATACGCTTAATCGAGGAATTCTTTGACGTCTCGTCGGATTCTTTGGCTGCGTAGTGTTCCTGAAACGGACATCTCGGATATCAACAAGTTTGCATCGCTGGGGAGCTAGGCAGACGTGGCAGCAAAGAAAAAGAAGAACGGCACCAAGGCACTCACAGCCTCGAAGAGTAAGAAGCCCCTCTGCAAGCACACCGAAGACGCACTCAAGACCTACTTCGCAACGCTGAATGGCGACAGGCCAGGCGACCTTTACGATTTGGTGATGGGCGAAGTCGAGAAACCTCTGTTCCGCGCGGTCATGGACTACACCGACGGCAACCAGAGCCAGGCCGCTGGCATTCTCGGCATCAACCGCGGCACGCTGCGCAAGAAGCTGCGCACCTATTCCTTACTCCAGTAGGCACCCAGCCTGCTGGCGACAGACACATCCGATTTGAATAACCTGAAGGACTGGCATGTTTAACGTGCGACGGGCGCTCGTGAGCGTCTCTGACAAGACTGATCTCGTACCCTTCGTGCAGGGCCTTGCCGATCTTGGCGTCGAGATCCTGTCGACCGGCGGCACCTGCAGCAAGCTTCGCGAGGCCGGGATCGACGCCATCGAGGTCGCTGACAAGACCGGTTTCCCCGAGATCATGGACGGTCGCGTAAAGACGCTGCATCCCGTCATCCACGGCGGCCTGCTCGGCCGGCGCGGGACGGACGAGGACGTCATGGCCGAGCACGGCATCGAACCGATAGACCTGCTGTGCGTCAACCTGTACCCGTTCGAACAGACGATCGCAAACCCGGATGCCAGCATCGACGACGCGATCGAGAACATCGACATTGGTGGGCCGGCGATGATTCGCGCCGCGTCGAAAAATCATGACGGCGTTGCAGTCGTTGTCGATCCCGGTGATTACGATGCGGTTCTGGCGGCATTGAAGGAGGGCAACATGTCGCTGGATATGCGACGTCGGCTGGCTGCCCGAGCCTACGCGCACACGGCGAGCTACGATACGGCGATCACGCGTTACCTGTCGGACAGCCTCGGTGACGATCCGCTGGGTGACCGCATGCTTTACTCCGGCAGCCTGGTCGAGAAAATGCGCTACGGCGAGAACCCGCACCAGGACGCCGCGTTCTATAAAGACCAGCAGGCGCCCGCCGGATCGCTCGCATCCGCGACGCAATTGCAGGGCAAGGCCTTGTCTTTCAATAACATCGCGGATACCGACGCCGCACTCGAATGCGTGCGGCAGTTCGAGGCTCCCGCGTGTGTCATCGTCAAGCACGCCAATCCCTGCGGCGTCGCCGTTTCTGACAGTATCGCGACGGCCTACGATAAGGCCTTCAAGACGGACCCGACGTCGGCTTTCGGCGGCATCATCGCGTTCAACGAGCCGCTCGACGCAGGGACGGCCACAGCGATCATCGAACGCCAGTTCGTTGAGGTCATCGTGGCACCGTCGGTCGCTGCCGACGCCAGGGAAGTACTCGCCGCGAAGAAGAACGTTCGCGTACTGGAGACCGGGGACTGGGCCGGCAACCAACCCGGCTTCGACTTCAAAAAGGTCTCCGGCGGTCTGCTGGTGCAGAACACCGACCTCGGCGTGATTGCGGCCGATGACCTGAAGGTCGTAACCGAGAAAGCCCCGACCGCCGAACAGATCGCCGACATGCTGTTTGCCTGGACCGTCGTCAAGTACGTGAAGTCCAACGCGATCATCTTCTGCAAGGACGGCATGACGATCGGCGTCGGCGCCGGACAGATGAGCCGCGTCTACAGCACCAGGATTGCCGCCATCAAGGCCGCCGACGAGGCGCTGGAGGTCGCCGGTTCCGTCATGGCGTCGGATGCGTTCTTCCCGTTTCGCGACGGCATCGATGCGGCGGCTGAAACGGGTATTTCGGCCATCATCCAGCCCGGTGGGTCGATGCGCGATGACGAGGTCATCCAGGCAGCCAACGAACACGGCCTGGCCATGGTCTTTACCGGCATGCGCCACTTCAGGCACTGATCGATGAAGGTCCTCGTTATCGGTTCCGGCGGACGAGAACATGCGCTCGCCTGGTCTGCTTCGCGCTCGCCGGATGTGACAGAAGTGCTCGTGGCACCGGGCAATGCCGGCACGGCCGCGGAAGACGGTGTTCGAAATGTCGACGTCGGCGCCGAAGACATCGATGCGCTGATCGCCCTCGCCCGCGACGAACGTGTGGCGCTGACGATCGTCGGACCGGAGGCGCCGCTCGTTGCCGGCATCGTCGACCGCTTCACAGAAGCAGGCCTTCGTTGTTTCGGGCCATCGGCCAAAGCCGCTCAGCTCGAAGGCTCCAAGGCATTCACGAAAGATTTCCTGGCAAGACACAGCATTCCGACGGCGGCTTACCGGAACTTCAGCGATCTGGAACCTGCGATTGCCTACATCCGCGAGCAGGGTGCGCCGATCGTCATCAAGGCGGACGGACTGGCTGCCGGCAAAGGCGTCGTCGTGGCGCATACGCTGGAAGAGGCAGAACAGGCGGTCACCGACATGCTCGAGGGCAATCGCTTCGGCGACGCCGGGGCGCGAGTCGTCATCGAGGAGTTTCTCGACGGCGAGGAAGCCAGCTTTATCGTCATCACGGACGGCGAGCACATCGTCCCGCTGGCGACCTCCCAGGACCATAAAGCGCGCGATGAAGGCGATGTCGGTCCGAACACCGGCGGCATGGGCGCCTATTCACCGGCCCCCGTCGTGACCGATGAGATCAGCCACCGCATCATGGCCGAGGTAATCGTTCCGACGCTCAGAGGTATGCATGAGGATGGGAACCGGTACTCCGGATTCCTGTATGCGGGCCTGATGATCATGGCCGACGGCACACCGAAGGTCATCGAATTCAACTGTCGCCTCGGTGACCCGGAAACGCAGCCGATACTGATGCGACTCAAGTCCGATCTCGTCGAGATTTGCAATGCGACTCTGGACGGCGCGCTCGGCAGCATCACGCCGTCCTGGGATTCACGCGCAGCACTCGGCGTCGTCATGGCCGCGGGCGGTTATCCGGAGGGCTATGAGAAGGGCAAAGTGATCCACGGGCTCGACGCGGCGAACAGCGAGACACAGAAGGTCTTCCACGCCGGAACGGCCAGGCAGGATTCCGACGTCGTGACGTCGGGCGGTCGGGTGCTCTGCGTAGTGGGTCTCGGCGAAAACGTAAAGGAAGCCGCGGGCGCCGCCTATGATGCGACCGCGAAGATCTGCTGGGACGGCGTCTACCTGCGGCGCGACATCGGCCATCGGGCGATCGCCCGCGAGAACGATGCTAACGACGATTGAGGCCCAGGCAACGATCCTGCGGGAGATCGGCGATCTCGGCAGTGAGCGCGTTGCGACCGGTAATTGCGTCGGCCGAATGCTGCGGCAGGCGGTTGCGGCTGAACGAGACCAACCGCCGTTCGACCGGGTCATGATGGACGGCATCGCGGTTCGGTTCGATGAGCTGTCGGCCGGAACGCGGAGCTTCGCCATTGAAGGCACGCAGCACGCCGGTGACCCGCAGATGACGTTGCCGGAAGGCCGCTGCATCGAAATCATGACGGGCGCCTCCCTGCCGGACGGCGCCGACTGCATTATCCCGGTCGAGAGAATCTCAACGGAAGGCGGCGAGGCAGTCGTTGAATCTGATTACACGGCGCAGCGACGGCAGTTCATCCATCCTCGAGCCTCAGACCACGCAGCCGAGGCCGCGCTGCTCAGGCCCGGCAAGCGCATCATGCCGGCTGATGTGGCGATTATTGTCTCGGCAGGACTCGCCGACGTGGAAGTGTCGAGCGTACCGCGCATACGCGTCATTTCGACCGGCAACGAGCTGGTGCCGGCGGGTGAACCTATCGAGGATCACCAGATACGTCTGTCCAATGGACCGGCCCTGGTCGCGATGCTGACGCAGCACGGTTACCTGCGTACCGAACACGATCACCTGCTCGACGATCGCGAGGCCATGCGCGAGCGCATCGCCGAGCACCTGGGATCGTCCGACGTACTCGTTCTGAGTGGCGGCGTCTCGATGGGTAAGGCCGACTTCGTGCCCGAGGTTCTGAAGGAGCTCGGCGTGCAGGTCGTCTTCCACAGGGTCAGCCAACGTCCCGGCAAACCGATGTGGTTCGGCATCGGGCCGTCGGGACAGTCCGTCTTCGCCCTCCCCGGAAACCCGGTCTCGAACCTCGTTTGCTGTCGCCAGTACGTGATCCCTGCGCTGCACAAGGCATCGGGCGGCACGGCATTGCCGCCGGAATTTGCAACGCTGTCGCAGCCCGTCAGCTTCAAACCGGCGCTGACCTGCTTCCTGCCGACGCGGATCGTGTCGAATGCCGCCGGCCAGCTGCTGGCGCTGCCGACACCGACCAACACGTCGGGAGACTTCGCGTCGCTGACCGGTACTGAGGGCTACCTGGAGCTTGCGCTCGAACAAACGGACTTCCCGTCCGGTACAACGGTGCCACTGCATCGCTGGCAGCATCCGGCGCACTAGTTGATCGAACGATGACATCGGTGAGTGAAAAAGGCTTGCAGCGCGTCTTCTTCTACGGCCTGTTCATGGACGCGGCGCTGCTCGAAGACATGGACGTCCATCCGGTAGTGCTGGGTCCTGCGGAACTGGAAGGCTTCAGGCTTCGGATTGGAGACAAAGCGACGCTGGTCCAAAGCGACGGAAGCCGGTCGTACGGGCAGCTCATGGACATATCCCTCGACGACGTGAAGCGTCTTTATTCCGGTCCCGGCCTCGAAGACTACACCCCCGAACCGGTCGACGTTCGGTTGCTCCGGGACCAGCGCATCTGTCAGGCGCTGAGCTACCATCTGCCTGTCGAGAAACTCGGCACGACGACGAACGCAGCCTACGCACGACAACTCGCCGACGTCGCTCGCAGGACCGGGTTTCCGGGCGACTACTGCCACGACATCGAGCAGCTGGCCGCCGACTGACCCGCGAAGTCGAACCGGCGATTCAGGCATCGAGTCGCCACACCCAAAAGCCCCTGAAACTCAGTGACTTTGCCGGAATCGCTGGCTACACTCCGCCCGATTCCGATCCACACCAACGACTTACGGAGGGCCGTCGTGAACTGGAATGACATCGCAACCGTCTCCGTGACGCTGTTCTTCATCATGGACCCGCTGGGCAACGTCCCGATCTTCAATGCGATTCTCGCGAACTTCAGTGAGAAGCGACGCATGCTGATTGTCGCCCGCGAACTGTGTATCGCGCTGGCCATCCTGTTGCTTTTCCTTTTTTCCGGCAACGCGATCCTCGGATTCCTGGGCTTAAGCCAGTCCTCGCTCAACATCGCCGGCGGCGTGCTGCTGTTCATCATCGCGCTGCGCATGATCTTTCCGAAGCCGCTGTCAGAGGCGGATCTTGGCGACGGCGAAGACCCGTTCCTCGTACCGCTGGCGATCCCGATGATTGCCGGCCCTTCGACGATCGCCGTCCTGTTGTTGCTGAGCTCCGGCGAACCCGACCGCATGCTGGAGTGGAGCGTCGCGTTGATCCTCGCGTGGCTCGGCACAACGGTGTTGCTGGTGGCATCGCCGTTCCTGATGAAGGTCCTCGGCACGCGTGGCTCGCGCGCGCTCGAGCGCCTGATGGGTATGATTCTGATCATCCTGGCCACGCAGATGCTGCTAAACGGTGTGCGCGACTTCGCCAACAGCCTGTAAAGTAGCGGCATGGCTAGCTTGCGAAAAACCGAGCTTGGGGATCTCGATGCCGTCTTCGGGCTGTACCGCAATGTTGCCGGTCGGCCTGGCGGTCTCGCCCGCCTCGAGACTGAGATCGACAAGGACTTCGTGCGGCGCTTCCTTAGACGAGCGATCGACAGCGGCGTAGCTTTCGTCGCCGTCTCGGACGACGGTGACATCGACGGCGAGATCCACGCCGTATCGCCCGGGATCTTCTGCTTCTCGCATGTGCTAACGGACCTGACGATCGCCGTTCACCCGGCCGCGCAGTCGCGGGGCCTGGGTCGCCAGCTGTTCGAGACCTTTATGCGGGAGATCATGGAAAGCCGTCCGGACATCGATCGGGTGGAGCTGATCGCTCGCGAGTCCAACGCCCGGGCCCTGCTTTTTTATGAGTCGCTTGGATTCGTTCGCGAGGGCGAATTCAGGCGTCGAATACGAAATGTCGACGGGAGTCTCGAATCGGATATCCCGATGGCCTGGATCCGCCATGCCTAGGCGGCCCTCGACAAGGAACTGTTCGTCGTGAGTCGTCGCGCAGTATTCGCCGCCATTGCGTCAAGCCTTGTGGTCGCGTTTTTCGTTGGCGCGGGCTTCGCGTTCTACGACTGGCGGCTCAATCCCGGCGGTATCTTCCGCGGGCCGGACGGTACGAACTGGCGGTTCATGTACGAGACCACGATCAGCTGGTTGGCTCCGACATTCCTTTCACTACTGCCGGTGTCTTTCGGCATCGCCTGGTTGATCGGGAGATTCAGGCGACGCGGTCCGCAAGCTCGCCCGGAAAAGGAGCAATAGATGCCCAAGTTCAAGGATTACTTTTCCACCGTCGCGGACTCCTACCGCAATTATCGGCCACGATACCCGGCGGATCTTTTCCAGTATCTTCGGCAGATCTCACCGTCCGGGTCACTGGCCTGGGACTGCGCGACGGGCAACGGGCAGGCGGCGACGATGCTCGCTCAGCATTTCACGAACGTCATCGCAACGGACGCCAGTTCGGAGCAGATCGCCGAAGCCGAGAACGCCGACAACGTCACCTACCAGGTGGCGACGGCTGAGTCGACGAGCATCGGCGATGCAACCGTCGATCTGACAACCGTCGCACAGGCGCTACACTGGTTCGACCTGCCTGCATTTGTTGACGAGGTGCGGCGAGTGTCCGCGCCAGGCGCAGCGCTCAGCGTCTGGAGTTACGCAATCCTCGAGTCCACCCCGGCTGTCGATGACGTCGTCGAGACGCTCTATAACGGCATTCTGGGCGACTACTGGACGGAGGAACGCAAGCTGGTGGAGGATGGCTACGCCTCTTTTGAGTTGCCCTTTGCGGAGCTGACCTGCCCTCGCTTCGCGATGCATGCTGACTGGACGCTAGCCAAGCTTGTCGGCTACTTGTCGACCTGGTCTGCCGGAAAGCGCTACGAGGCCCAACACGGCGTAGCGCCGCTGACATTGGTGGAAGACGATCTGACCGCCGCGTGGGGGGAGGCTGAAAGGTCGATCAGGATTTCCTGGCCGCTGACCGTTCGGGCGTGGCGAATCGACTGACGGGCTGGCTGCGGCGTTGATCGTCTTCTTCGCTGTGGGCGCGCTACTGGCCGCGATGAGCCTGTGGATGGTGTTGAGCCCGTCCAGGTTCGCGGAAAGTATCGTATCCTTCAGCCAGTGGCGCTGGTTTCATGCCTTTGAAGTGGCCTCTCGTCTACTGATTGGCATCGCGTTCGTCTGGCTGGCCGAAGATTACCTCTTCCCCACCTTCGCGACGGGCTTCGGCTACCTGCTGATTTTCGTTGCAGTCGGTCTGCTGATAGCGGGCGAAGCACGGCATCGACGATTCGCCGAACGCTCCGCCGATATCGGCCGCCGAGTCTTTCGGTCGGCCGGCGTCGTCGGCTGTGTGCTTGGCGCGCTGCTGGCCTACTCCTCGACGCTCACCGTCTGAATATGCGGACCAGCGCGACAGCAAGCCGGCCGGATCCGTATCGCTCAGCTTGCTGCCTCGTCGATAAAGATTTCTTCAATCGGCATCCTGAATAGCCGTGCCGCTTTGAAGGCGAGCGGCAGACTGGGATCGAACTTGCCCTTCTCTATCGCGTTCACGGTTTGACGCGATACCCCCAGGGCATCTGCCAGCTGTGCCTGGGTCCAGTCGCGCTCGGCACGAAGCACCTTTAGCCGGTTGTTCATTTGTATCTCCGCATGCCGACAACCGTCCCGATGCCGTAGACGAGACCCAGTAGCATGACGATGACGCTGATATCGACCTTGAACGGCAGAACTTCCGCCGTTGAGAGCACCGAAAGAGAGATCCCGGCGACAATCGCTATTCCCATCGCCATGCCCATGGCCTCAAGGTGCACGCGCTGCATCATCTCGTCGAGACTCTGGATGTGCCGAACATTCGCCTTGATCGTGCCAATACCGATCAGGAAGTTGATCAGGATACTGGAGAGCTTGAGCGTCAGACTGGAGTCCCAGACCAGCGTCGATCCGAATGTTGCAATCGCCAGGCTGACCAGCCAGGCGACGGTCCAGATGGCGAGCTGTCGGGTCGATTGCGCCACGCCCTTTTTGAAGTGGGGTGCTTCAGAAGATGTTCCGGTCATGGTGATATTTCCTTGTCCTAATTTGAATGATTGATTCGTTCGAAGCTCGGCCGAGGAAGCAACGTCAGCCGCAGGGATACTCCCGCGGCCTCGGTCGGTCCTCCTGGCACCGAGGCGTCAAGAAGAGTGCTGGGCACGGCTACGCGCATCGATAGCCTCGCGGTCGATCCCACGTCCAGGGCGAACGTCAGGTCGAGTGATCCTGTCGCGTCATACGGCGTGCCCGCTGAGAGGCCCATACCGAACGCCAGCGCCAGAACGGCGGCAAACACAAGACGATTGCGCGCTCGCCAGGATTTCCGCCTGGTCGGTAACGCTCTGGTAGTACTGGGTTTTTGTCTCATTAGTTTGTCTTTTTGTAAAGTAAGCTTGACCTATACTGCCGCGCAGCAACCCATAAGTCAAGTATGCTTTACAAAATGATTGGCCTTATTGACATTGCTGTCGGAAGGATCGGGTGCGCTCGACCACCGCTAAAGGTCATACTCGACGTCTGGCTTTTGGCTGACATGAAACAGCCGCGCGCTGAACTCAAAAAAAGGAGCCCGACTATGGCCAGCAGGACCTACACACGCCGGCAGGTTGCGCAAAGCCTCGGGCTGGCAACCGGCGCACTGATCGCGAGCCCGTCGCTAGCCGACGCAACCGCCACGCCTGAGCAGACAGAAGGGCCGTTCTATCCCGTCGTCGACCAGGCCGATAAAGACATCGACCTGACGATCATCGATGGTCACACCGAAACCGCCACGGGCGATCCGATTCTCGTACGCGGGCGGGTGCTGAACACCGCCGGCAAGCCGCTGACGGATGCCGTTGTTGATGTCTGGCAGGCAAATCACCATGGCCGATACAGCCATCCGGCTGACAACAACCCGGCGCCATTGGACGAGCACTTTCAGGGCTGGGGCATTATGACGACCGATGAAGAAGGCTACTACGGCTTCAAGACGATCATGCCCGGCGCCTACGCGTTGGGCCGGAGCGCGTCATCGCCGCGCCGCTGCCGCCACATTCATTACAAGGTTTCTCACCCGGACTTCGAGAACATCACGACGCAGATGTACTTCGAAGGCGATCCTCTGATGGAAGACGACATCGTCCTGAAGAATCTGTCGAAAGAACTCTGGCCGCTGCTCACCGCCACCGCGGATGTCGACGAAGAGACCCGGCTGCCGGTATATCGATTCGATATCGTGCTCGGCTGACGAGTCGCTGGACCGTACCGACGTGATCATCAGGGCAGCCGTTTCTGAAGAGGCCAGGCTCCTCAGTGAACTGGCCCTTCGTTCGAAGGCTCATTGGGGTTATTCCGACGCGTTTATCGAAGCCTGCAGGAACGAGCTGACGGTGCAGCCGGAGCAGATTCAGAACTGCGTCTGCGCGGACGATGACGGCGTCGTCATAGGCTTCTACGGGTTAGCGGAACTCGCAGACGACGGGGTCGAGCTCGAAGCGCTGTTCGTCGAGCCGTCGAGTATCGGCAGCGGTGTGGGCAAAGCGCTTATCGAACACGCCATCAGTCGCGCGGCCTCACTGGGGGCGTCGCGCATGCTGATACAGGGGGATCCGAATGCCGAGGCCTTCTACCTTGCAGCCGGCGCCAGCCGGGTCGGCGAGCGTGCGTCAGGCAGTATTCCGGGACGATCCCTCCCGCTCTTCGAGATTCCCATCAAAGCATGACAGAATCGAAAAGGTGACGCCGTTGGACATCCCAGTGGCTTATCGGCGATACAGTTAACGATCCGAGGTGACCATGCTGACTCCTTTCTACGGTGCCCTTTTCGCATTGATACTCATCGGCCTCAGTGTTCGAACACTTCGCTTGCGCCGACACTACGGCGTACCGATCGGACCCTCTCGCGAACCGGTGCTGGAACGCGCGACGCGGGTCCATGCGAACTTCTGCGAGTACGTGCCGCTGAGCCTTATCTGCATGGCCTTACTTGAGATGCTGTCGGGCCCCGGCTGGTGGATTCACGTTCTGGGGCTGTCGCTGCTCGCAGGCCGTGCCGCGCATGCATACGGTGTCAGCCAGCTCGAAGAAGACTATCGTTACCGAGTGTTCGGCATGGCCGCGACATTCACGGTATTGAGCCTGTCGGCTTTCGGCATTCTCGGCATCTACGCAACCGCAGGGGTGCTGTAGGCTGGTGCACTCGCAGAAACCGAAACCGGGCTTTCAGACGGCGACATTGCTCGCCGGGGTCATCATGCTGCTGATCATCTTCGTGTCGGCCGGCTATATCCTGACGCTGCCGGCTCCGGAGCAGACCGACAGCAGCGATACACGGCTGCAGGAGATCGATAGCCAGCGACGCCTGTGGCAGCGACGTCGGCCCGACGCTTATGAATATGTCGTTGACCGTGACTGCAACTGCGATGCGGACTATGCGGATCCCTACCGTGTAACGGTCGATGCGACGGGCAAAACGTTCCGGTTCGACGCCGACTACGGCGCGCCGGGGCTCGGCTATGGGCCTGCGGAGCCGGCGGACATCGACTTGCTGTTCGACCTCATCGAGGCCGCCATTGTGGCCGGTCACACCGTCTTCGTCTTTTATGACTCAGACTATGGTTACCCGACCAATGCGAGGATCATCCGGGACGGCGCCAGTCTCGACGAAGAGTACACGTTTGACGTCAGAGGGTTTCAGGTCATTCGCTAAGCACCGCGCCGGACTGTCAGAAAAGATTCACAAAAATACTGTCGCCGACCCCTTACAGGCTGGTTATACTCTGGCTAGCTTGAAAAGACGTCTAATATTTATGCACACCAAGACGCCGCTTTCGGTGGCCCACTGCGCGTTCCATAAGTAGTAGCACTATTTCAGCATGACCGCCCGCATGGGCATGATCTACTTGTAGAAAGCGAGGAACACAATGTCTACAGTCACTGGAACCGTAAAGTGGTTTAACGAATCGAAGGGCTTCGGCTTCATCGAGCAGGAAGGCGGACCGGACGTGTTCGCCCACTTCAGCGCAATAGCCGGCGATGGATTCAAGACGCTGGCAGAAGGCCAGAAGGTAGAGTTCACGATCACCGAAGGCAAAAAAGGCCCGCAGGCGGAGAATATCGTAAAGCTCTGATTCGCCGACCCGGTCGACGAAAAGCGAGGCTCGAGCCTCGCTTTTTTTTGCGCAGGTATCGCCACTGAACCTGCTTTCGCGAATCCTTTACACTGACGCGCATGGACAGCAAGCTGGCAGACTTCCCGGTCATGAGTTTCGACTGCTACGGCACGTTGATCGACTGGGAAACGGGCATCTGGGACGCGCTGCAGCCGCTGTTGATGGCCAATCACAGGGATGACATCGGCAGGTCGGAGGCGCTGACCGCCTTCGGCCGGTATGAGTCCGAGCAAGAGGCAGAAAACCCTGCGCTGCGATACTCCGAGATTCTCAAGCGAGTGCACCGGGACATCGCAGATGAGTTTCACCTGCACTCCGATGAAGAGCTGGACAGAGCTTTCGGATTTTCGGTGCATCGTTGGCCAGCCTTTGCCGATGCCGCTGAGTCGCTCAGGATTCTGAAGCGACACTTCAGGCTGGTTATCCTGTCAAACGTCGATCAGGACAGCTTTGCCGCGTCGAACCAGAAACTCGGCGTCGAATTCGACGCCATCTACCTGGCCGAAGACATCGGCTCCTACAAGCCTGATCCCGCAAACTTCGAGTACCTGCTCGAGCATGTCGAGGCCGATTTCGGTGCGAGTGTGGACGAGTTGTTACACATCGCACAGAGCCTGATGCACGATCACCAGCAGGCAAACGAATTCGGCATTGCCAATTGCTGGATCGATCGACAGCGGCTCTCGGAATCGGGAGACTGGGGAGCGACAAAACCGGTCGAAGAGTGGCCATCAGTCGACTTCCAGTTCTTCTCGCTTGCGGAGCTGGCTAACGCGGTCTTGGACGAAGCACGAGAATGAAGACATACCAGCTAAAAAACGAAACGCGAGTCTCGCGGATTGCCTGTGGCTGCATGAATCTCGGACAGCTAGAGACTGTCGAAGACCGCGAACGTCTGATCGACACGGCGCTGTCTGCCGGTATCAACTTCTATGACCACGCCGACATCTACGGCGCCGGATATTGCGAAACTGCGTTCGGCGAGCTCCTGAAGCGCAATCCCGCCTGGCGTGACCATATGGTAATTCAATCCAAGTGCGGCATTCGCTTCGCCGGCGATACCTACGGCGATTCGGCGCCGTCGCGCTATGACTTCAGCTACGAACACATCATGCGATCTGTCGAAGGAATACTCGAACGATTGCAGATCGAACAGCTCGATATCCTGCTGTTGCATCGCCCGGACTTGCTGATGGAGCCGGATGAAGTCGCTCGCGCATTTGACGCCTTGTCGGGTAGCGGCAAGGTTGCCGACTTCGGCGTGAGCAACTTTGACGGCCACCAGATCGAACTGCTGCAGCGCTCGCTCGACCAGGACCTGATCGTTAACCAGGTCGAAGTTAGTCTTCTGCACGCCGAGCTGATTGCCGAGGGCGCAAGAGTCAACACCGGACAGGGCTTTGCGCCGGCATCCGGCATGCTCGACGATTGCCGCCTGAAAGGCATCACGATCCAGGCATGGTCCCCCGTAGCTGGCGGACGGCTGTTCAGCCCGCCGGCCGATGCCCCGCAGAACGTTCGTGAAACGTCCTCACTGGTGCATGAACTGGCGGAGCGTCATGCGACTAATGCATCGGCAATACTGCTCGCCTGGCTGCTGCGACATCCGGCCGGAATCCAACCCGTTTTAGGCACGACGAACCCGGAGCGGTTGCGTCAGAGCGCCGAGGCCGATGGCGTCGAGCTGTCGCGCGAGGACTGGTATAGCCTGCTGGAGCGTGCGCAAGGTCGTAGCGTGCCCTGACGGCCGGACTCGAGCCACATCGAGAACCACCGCGATACGGCCCTCAGCAATCCCCCAGAGCCATGCTGGTCACATAACGAGCGAGCTGCAGACGCCGCTCGGCGATTGAGCTCTGCTCCCACTGCTGTTTGGTGTTGAACAGCAACACGCGCCTGATGGGCTGCATCGTCTCAGGATTACCCAAGTCAGCGGCGCGGCGTTCAACCTGGCGGTAAAAGCACGCCAGCGCATCGTCACTGAAATAAGGCTTGAGGGAATCCGGGAATCGAATCTGGAGTTCCGACAGGGTTAACGGTCCCGCGGCGTCGGCATCGATCGTGAAGAAGTCTGGCAAGAACCGGCGTTCTCGCTCGTTGACCACGCCCTCTCCGCCGCCCAGATATTCCATCTTCCTGACGATAAAGATCTCTCCACCGGTGTAGGCGTCCGTCTTCGAGTTTCCATTCACACGATAGGTCCCCAACAGCCGGATCTCCGGAATGGGGGTTTTCAGCGTTCGGTTCTGGTACTCGGTCCTAAGGGGGATATTGACGTACTGCGTGTCGTCCACTGACGCGATCTTGATCTTGTCACCGTTTACCATCAGTACGCTTATCGAGCTACCCATCGGCGTGTCGAATTGCTCGTAGGTTCCGACGTACTGATCGTTTTGCGGCGAACCGGCCGGCACGGCCGGTCCGGCACCTTCGAGTCCTTCTGCTGAACTGCTGAGCGAGCCCATGGCTGCAGTCATAACAAGCCCGGTCACCCATAGAAACGCAGTCTTTCTCGTCACATCGATATCCTCATGGCCAGCCACGGATTCTACTCGATTACCGTCGTCGGGCGGGCCATGTCCCGCCGGCCGTGAGCGCCATCTGTGCCAATCGTCAGGTCGACGGTTGCGGCAGCAGGCGAGAGAGTTTGTTCATCAGCCATAGGCGAATACGGCCATCCCGCAGCCGAATGAACGCGCGTGCGAGCACCGGGATCAGGAATAGTGTCAGCACCGTGCCCACCATCAAGCCGAACACCATGCTCGCCGCCACGGGGCCCCAGATGGCGGACTTGCCGCCCAGGCCCGTCGCCAGGGAGAAGAGGCCCGCAATCGTCGTCAACGACGTCATCAGGATGGGCACCACGCGGCGCCGCGCCGCGTACATCACCGCGTGAAGCGAACGCATGCCGCTGTTCATGCGCGCATTGGTCGCATCGATCAACACGATCGCGGCGTTCACCGCAATGCCGGTCAGCGCGACAATCCCGTACAGCGTGTACAGGCTCAGGGCGTACTGCGTCACGAACAAACCGAACACCACGCCGGTAAACGCCATCGGCACGGTAAACAGGATCAGCATCGGCTGGAAATAGCTGCGGAATTGCGTCGCCAGGATCAGGTAGATCAATGCCAGGCCGAGCATGAACAACAGCAACATCGAGTCGAGGCTCTCCTGGATATCATCGAAGGCGCCGGACAGCTCCAGGCTGACCGACGGGTAGTCCACACGAATCTCGTTCCATTTGTCGACGATCTGGTTGTTCGCCGTCACGGTATCCGGGGACCCATCGCCGAGATCGGCCGATACCGTGATCGAACGTCGATAATTGTAGTGCTTGATCGTGCCGCTCGACTGGGTGACGCTGCTTGTCGTCAGCGCCCTGAACGTCGTGTTGCCCCCGCCAGGCAGAGCCACGGGATCGTCCAGGATGGCCTCAACCTCCCCGACGTTGCGCTGCGGGCCACGGACCCGGAGTTCGAGTTTCTCGCCGAGGTCGCGAGTGAACGCGATGACCTCGCCATCGACGTGCAGCCGAAGCAACCGCGACACGTCACCGGGATTCAGACCAGCCTCGCGGATGGCCTGGAAATCCAGCGCCAACGTCAACTCGGGACGCCCCAACACCTCGTCGTCTTCGATGTTGTCGGAGCCCGGGATGTCGGCAATGATCGCCTTCATTGCCTGTACGGCTGCGCGTAGTTCATCGAAGCTGTCGCCGACCAGCTTCAGTGCGACGTCTTTCTCAGCCGGTGGGCCGCCGCTGGGTACGAAGTAGGAAACGGTCGCATTGCCGGCGGCGCGAGCGACCGCATCGCGCAGCGAATCCCTGATCTCGTAGACGCCACGACTATCGTCCTGCTCGGGATTCAGCGACAGCTGGATCTGTCCGTAGTGATCGCCGTACAGGATCTCGGCATCGGTGAATCGCAGGCCGGCCATGCCGATCATCGCCCGGAGCTCGCTCTCGTCGACGAGTGGTTGGATGGCGGCCTGCACGCGATTCAGGTTGTCGAGCGTCTCCTCGAGCTGGGACTCGGCCGGCATGTCGACGTTTACGTAGATGATTCGGAACGGGTCGATAGCGAAGAAGTCCACTCGAACCCGGTCGGTTGCGATCGCAACGATGGACAGCGCGAACATCAGGAATGCGACGGCGAAGAACCTGAACGGTCGCCGGAACACGTACCCCAGCGCCTTCGTGTACTTGATCCGCAGTGCGTGAGTCCAGCGGCCGCGCCATGTGTTCAGGTACGCCGACGACGACACCTTACGATTGCCGCTGACGCTGATGACGTGCGACGGCAGAATCCAGAAAGCCTCGACCAGGCTGACCAGCAGTCCGAGGGCAACGACGATCGGCACGACCTTCATGAATTCACCGACGATGCCCGGCAGCAGGATCAGTGGCAGGAAAGCCGAAATGGTTGTCAGTACGGCGGACAGAACGGGTCGACCGACTTCCGCCAGCGCCGACAACGCGGCCGCAATCGCCTCCTGTCCGCGCTGCAGGCGATAGTACATGGCCTCGACAACGACGACGGCATCGTCGACGAGCATGCCAAGCACGATAACGATGCCGAGCAGCACCGAAACGTTCAGCGTGCTGCCCATTGTGTTCAGCGCCCAGAAGGCGCCGGCAATCGAGAAGGCGATGCCGAGCGTCACGAACGCTGCGATGCGGATGCCGAGAAATAGCCAGCATACGGACAGCACGAGGATCAGGCCGAGTACGGCGTTGTTCTGCATAACCGATATCGCCGACCTCGTCGCCACGGTCTGGTCGTCGGCGAGGAACAACTGGATACCGCTCCCGTCGAGAATGCGGTTTTTTTGCTCGATGTACTGGTTGATCCGATCAACGAGCTCCAGCGTGTTCGTATAAGCAACCTTGGTGACTGACATCGAGATTGCCGGACGTCCCTGGGCGCTGACGATCTGGTTAGCCTCCTCCGTCGCCCGCCGCACGCTGGCGATCCGGTCGAGCGGCACCTTGACCGTCGGAGCGGCTCGCGGCGATGTGGAGAATCGGGCCAGCTCCTCGGGGTCTGCCGTCTTGGCCGCAACCCGGAGCAGCCAGGCCTCGGAGCCGACATCGACCTCGCCTGCAGAAACATCCTGGTAGGCGGCGCGCAGCTGGTCGGCTACGTCGGCTGCCGTGAGGTTATAGGCCACCAGCGCTGCCGGGTCGATCTCGACATGCAGCTCGGGCTCGTTGAAGCCGAACGCATTGACCTGGTCGACGCCTGACAGGCGCTCCAGTTCGTCCTGGATCAGCTTGCCCTGGCGCCTCAGCTCCTCGTCGTAGGCTTGGCCCGCGACAACGACGAGTGCGGTCGGGAAGCCGTTTGACGTCGTGATCTCGAGAATTTCCGGATCCTCCGCACTCTCCGGCAATTCGCTGTTCGCCTTGCTCTGTATTTCGCGCCTGAGGTCAGTGACGCGCTTGTCGAACTCGCGTTCGTCGAGTTCGCGAAAGCGGATAAGAATCTCGGAGACATTCTGCCGTGACTTGCTCTGCACGAAGCGGATGTCCTTGACGTTGCGCAACGCATCTTCGAGCGGGCCGGTCGCCAGTTGCTCAACGTCGGCAGCCGACGTGCCGGGCAGAATCGTCGTGATATTGACGTAGTTGAAATTGATTTCCGGGTCCTGCTCGCGAGGCATCGTCGCGTAGGAAGCAAGACCCATGATCAGGACGACGCCGAATAGGATGTTGACCAACGGGTGGTTGGTCAACAGCGTCCGGATCAGGTTCATTCGCCTAAGACCTCGACCTCGTCACCGTCCTGCAGTCGTCGCTGTCCGCGTACGACGATCGGCGTGTCAGCAGGCAGATCGACAGCGGCCGGCCTGCCCTGCTGAGCTCCTGCGATAGCGATGAACTGTGCCCGCCCGGCGTTTACCACGAACACACCGAGCCGCTCGCCGCGCTGCACGATCAGGTCGATCGGCACGACACCGCTAAGCTCGTTCCAGACGACCTGGCCGCTGCTGCCAATCGGCGCCGCGGCGTCGACAAACGAGAAACGCGCGGTCAGCGTGCCGCTGTTAGGGTCCAGCACGTCGGTCAGACGCAGCAATTCCACCGGCCACTGCCTGGAGCGACTCTCAAAGAAGAATGCGTCCACGTCGCTAACGGAATCCAGGTAGCGTGCGTCCACCTCGGCGTCCACTTCACGGCCTTTCGACTGCGTCAGCGTCACGACGGGACTGCCGGGCTGGACATAGCCGCCTACCTGCGCATGACGTGCCAGCACCACGGCGTCGAATGGCGCCGTGATCCTCGTCCTCTTGAGCTCGAGCTTCGCTGCCTCGACGGCCACCTTCTGACCGTCCCGATTCGCCGCCACGACAGCCAGCGCCGCCTGACGCGCGATCAGTTCTTCGTCAGAGATGAAGTTGCGCTCGAGCAGCTCTTCGCCGTTCTTCGCACGCGCCTCCGCCTCGACGAGCTGCGCCTCGAGCGCCTGCAAGGAAGCCTCCGCCTGCGCGAGCGCGAGGCGCGCATTGTCATTGTCGAGCCGCACAATAAGATCGCCACGCTTCACGGTGGCACCCACATCGTGCACAACCTCATACACCAGCGCCGATACCTGCGACGTTACGACGGGTTCATTCGCCGAGACGACTGTTGCTGCCGCGCGCGCCTCCCGATTGACCAGCACCTCGTCGAGTCGCGACGTGCTGACGGAAATCGGCGACGCTGTGGCGGCGGCACACAGGAAGAAGACGGGAAGGCTGAATGCGAGTTTCATAGAACGCGGCATTATACGGGTCCCGGAACTTTATTCGGATGACAATTGTGCGAATCGCATGAATTCAACCACAGTCCGGTCGGACAATCGCGCGTGGCAGACGTTCCAGTTACACGCTTTCAGGCGTCCAAAGGAAGTGAAGCAGCAAAAAAACGCGGCCCGAAAGCCGCGTCTTTTCTTTGCTGGGTTCGAAGCTCTCTAGCGCTTCATCGCCTCGAAGAACTGCGTATTGGTTTTCGTGTCCTGCAGCTTGTTCAACAGGAACTCGATGGCCGCCAGCTCGTCCATCGGATGCAGTACCTTACGCAGTACCCACATCTTCTGCAGCTCGTCCGGCGCCGTCAGCAACTCTTCCTTACGCGTTCCGGAGCGGTTGATGTTGATCGCCGGGAAGACACGCTTCTCGGCAATCCGACGATCCAGGTGGATCTCCATGTTGCCGGTGCCCTTGAACTCTTCGTAGATCACCTCGTCCATCTTCGAACCGGTATCAACCAGTGCTGTCGCGAGAATAGTGAGGCTTCCGCCTTCTTCGATGTTGCGCGCGGCGCCGAAGAACCGCTTCGGCCGATGCAGCGCGTTCGCGTCGACACCACCGGTGAGTACTTTGCCCGACGAAGGAACGACCGTGTTGTACGCGCGAGCGAGTCGCGTGATCGAGTCGAGAAGAATGACAACGTCGCGTTTGTGCTCGACGAGACGTTTCGCCTTTTCGATAACCATTTCGGCAACCTGGACATGGCGACTGGCCGGCTCGTCAAAGGTCGATGACACGACCTCGCCGCGAACCGTACGCTCCATCTCGGTCACCTCTTCCGGACGTTCGTCGATGAGCAGAACGATCAGGTCGACGTCAGGCGTGTTCGCGCAGATCGCCGAAGCCATGTTCTGCAACAGCATTGTCTTACCCGCTTTCGGTGGCGACACGATCAGACCACGTTGGCCTTTACCGATGGGAGCAACCATGTCGATGATGCGGGCGGTAAGGTCTTCCGTACTGCCGTTACCCTGCTCGAGCTTCAGCCGTTCTTTGGGGAACAGCGGAGTCAGGTTTTCGAACAAAACCTTGGTACGCGCGTTTTCAGGCGCGTCATGATTGATCTGTCCGACTTTCAACAGCGCAAAGTAACGCTCACCGTCTTTTGGCGGACGAATCAACCCGGATACCGTGTCGCCGGTCCGCAATGCAAAGCGGCGAATCTGACTGGGGCTGACGTAGATGTCGTCGGGCCCTGCCAGGTACGAACTGTCAGCGGACCGCAGGAAGCCGAAGCCGTCCTGCAGTATCTCGAGTGTACCTTCGCCGTAGATGTCTTCGCCGTTTGCGGCATGCGCTTTCAGGATCGAGAAAATAATGTCCTGTTTGCGTGAGCGCGCCAGGTTCTCGAGACCGAGCTTCGTACCGAGCTCTGCAAGATCGGCGGCCGGTCGAGTCTTGAGCTCGGCCAGGTTCATGCTGTTCTTGCTTTGTTCGAGTTGCTCCGGCGGGATTACCTCGATGTTGCCATCGTCATCCGGAAACTCGCCCTGCGGCGAACGCCGACGGCGACGTCGGTTCGTGTTGCCTTTCGCTTTGTTGCCACCCTGCTTAGGCCGGCTTTTCGTTGAACTACCCAAGTACCCTCTCACAGATTGCTGTCCAGGAATTCATCCAATTGCGACTTTGACATCGCACCCAGTTTTTGTGCGTGAACGCTGCCGTCTTTGAACAGCATCAGCGTCGGTATGCTGCGAATGCCGAACTTCTGCGGTGTGTTCGGGTTCTCGTCTATGTTCATCTTGATAACGGACAAGCGGTCCGCGTAAGCGTCTGCCGCTTCATCCAGAAGCGGAGCGATCATTTTGCAGGGGCCACACCACTCGGCCCAGAAATCCAGCAGAACTGGCTTTTCAGACTGCAAAACGTCTTTTTCGAAGCTACTGTCACTCGTGTGCACGATCTTGTCGCTCACTGGTCAGGTCCTCCAAACGAAGCTAAGGTTTTTGATTGAATGGCTCGTCTCGGTCTCCCCAGACGGACGAGCCTTGGAAAATGGATGACGCTGCCCCTCTATTCAGGCACACTGTCGCAGCTTTATGCCGACTTCGTCCGGTTTCAAATCCGGTTTATTGACTGGAATCTATCAAGGAAAGTGGCGAGTGCGACGGTTGTCGCGTCGAATTAACGACATTGTCACCCGTTCCCGCGCCCTTTTGCAAGTATTTAACCTACTTTTTCTGGCCCGTAATTTATGTCTGAAAACCATCTGAGCGATCTCAGATTCGATGCGCTGGACCTGCATGAACAGGTTCAGGCCGGAATCCGTGATACCGGGTTTGAATTCTGTACGCCGATCCAGGCGCAGACCTTGCCGATCGCTATCGAAGGGCACGATGTCGCCGGGCAGGCACAAACCGGCACGGGCAAGACGGCCGCCTTCCTGATCGCAACCTTCCAGAAAATGCTCAACGACGAATCGCCGCAGCCAGAGAAGAAACAACCGAGGGCGTTCATGCTGGCGCCGACTCGCGAGCTCGCTGTACAAATTGCGAAAGACGCCGAATCGCTGTGTAAGCACACGGGCTTCAAAGTCGGGCTTGCCTACGGCGGCACCGACTATGAGAAGCAACGTCGCACGATCGAAAACGGGATTGACATCCTGATCGGCACGCCGGGCCGAATCATTGACTACTACAAGCAGGGCGTCTTCAAACTTGACCAGGTCCAGGTGGCCGTGCTCGATGAAGCCGACCGCATGTTCGACCTCGGGTTCATCAAAGACATTCGCTACTTACTGCGTCGACTGCCGGCGCCAGACAAACGCCTCAACATGTTGTTTTCGGCGACGTTGTCTCAGCGTGTACTGGAACTCGCTTACGAACACATGAACGAGCCGGAGCTCATCAAGATAGAAACGGACAAGGTGACGGCGGACCGCGTTCGGCAGGCGATCTTCTTCCCGTCCAACGAAGAAAAGATGCCGCTGTTGATCGGCCTCATACGCGAGATGGGCGAAGGACGGATCATGGTGTTCGTCAATATGAAACGGGAAGCGGAACGTGTCCTCGCGTACTGTCTCGCAAACGACATACATGCCGCCGCCATCTCCGGTGACGTACCGCAGAAGAAGCGGCAGCGCATGCTGACAGAATTCCAGGCCGGCAAGCTGCAGGTGCTGATCGGCACCGACGTTGCGTCGCGCGGCCTGCACATTCCCGACGTGCAGTACGTCATCAATTACGACCTCCCGCAGGACGCCGAGGACTACGTGCACAGGATTGGCCGCACGGCGAGGGCCGGAGCGTCCGGCGATGCCGTCAGCTTCGGCTGTGAAACCTACGCGATGTCGCTGCCGGACATCGAAGACTACATCGGACACAAAATTCCTGTAGCCAGCTACGACCCGGCGCTACTGCCGAAACTCGAAAGACCGAAGCCCCGGCCGAAGCGCAAACCACAACAAGGTCGAGGCGGTGGACAGCGCCGCCGCTCGTCCGGGAATTCGCGGAATCGTCGGTCCGGCTAGATTAGCTCGGCAACAGCTTTGACTCCGGCGTAGTGCCGGCTATCACGTTCGGGCTCTGACGTATCGGGCCGAGTAACGGTGACCAGCATATCGATACCGAAGGTGGAGGCACTCTCGAGGACGTCGTGGTTGTCGTCAACGAAGAGTGTCGTCGACGGATCGAATCCCTCCTCCTCACGCAGCGCCTGCCAGAAAGGCTGGTCTTCCTTGGGATGGCCGAACTCGTGCGACGTGTAGACGCGATCGAAGTGATCGCGCAGACCGGTTACCTCGTGTTTGAGGATCAGCGTTTCCGCGTGGGAGTTGGTCACCAGCAGCACCCGAATGTCGCGCTGCCGGACATCCGCCAGGAAGTCTTCCGCGCCCGGCAGGTAGCCAATGCGGTGGTTTTCATCGCGATGCAGCCCGACGATGTCCAGGCCCAACGCTTCGCTCCAGTGGTCGAGGCAATACCAGTCGAGTGTTCCACGCAAACTGCGAAAGCGCTCATAGAGCTCGGCCCTGGCTTGCTCGAGTGGAATGGAATGCCGCTCCGCGTAACGTTCCGGCACGTGATGCAGCCACATGTAATTATCGAAGGCCAGGTCGAGCAGCGTACCGTCCATGTCGAGCATCAGCGTCTCGCATCGATCGAGCATGGCTTTGGGATGGTTTTTCACTATACTTCGCGCGCTGTCAGGAGGATGAATCGATGAATTACGATGACATTGTAGAGCCCGTCGTCACGCTGGCCGAGGATGCCGGCCGCGAGATCATGAAAGTGTACGCCACCGACTTTTCGGTGGAAAGCAAGGATGACGAGTCGCCGTTGACCAAAGCCGACCTCGCGTCCAACAGTGTCATCGTTGCCGGGCTCGAATCGCTGCCCTCACCGTTGCCGATCATCACCGAGGAAGCAGGCTTGCCGGACTTTTCACAGCGTTCGACCTGGAGTCGCTACTGGCTCGTCGATCCGCTGGACGGCACGAAGGAATTCGTCAATCGCAACGGCGAGTTCACGGTCAACATCGCGCTGATCGAAGACGGCGTCCCGGTCTTTGGCGTCGTGCATGTACCGGTGTCTGGAGTGACCTACATCGGCCTCAAAGGCTACGGCGCGGAACGTCGCGATGCCACCGGTGGCCGGACGCCGATCAAGGTCTCGACCTCCAGTGCCGAACCGGTGCGCGTTGTGGGCAGCCGTTCGCATGCCAGCCATGCGCTCGGCAGTTACCTCGACGCGCTGGGATCGACGGACCTCGTGCCGATGGGCAGTTCGCTGAAATTCTGCGTTGTCGCAGAAGGCAACGCAGACCTCTATCCGAGGTTTGGGCTGACGTCCGAGTGGGATACCGCGGCCGCGCAGGCGGTCGTCGAACAGGCCGGCGGCAGCGTCGTCACGCTCGACGGTAAGCCTATGAAATACAACACGAAAGAGGCGATCCTGAACTCCTATTTCTTCGTCATAGGGCCCAGGGACCGCGACTGGCTGGCGTTGCTGCCGGTCGGCGGGTAGCATGTAATTATTCTGTGATTTAGGCGGCTTACGCTGTTGCCGCCGGGTCTGCCAAGAACGAAACCATGTCCGATAAAGTCGACACGGAGTGCTTCAAGCAGTTCGATCGCTTGCGCGAGCTTCGCGTGAGCCATCGTGACCTGGATAACCTGATCGATCGGCTGCAGCACGACCCGAACGTTGATCAGCTGCGTGTCCGGCGGCTGAAAAAGCGCAAACTGCTGCTGAAGGACATGATCAGCGCGCTGGAAAGCGAACTGATACCCGATCTCGACGCCTGACCTCGATGCCTTCCCGCGGCGAGACCGGGATCCAGTGATTCAGCCCGGTCTGATCAGGTCGCCTTCGGTGCGTAGACGCTACACCAACCTGCACCCATTACCGCTTTGCCAGGGAAGATCGAACACGCGCCTTTGGGGGCGTCGCCTCCCATGTACAGCGCGCAGTTCGAGCACGCCTGTCCGGCTTCGTAGCGAGGGTACTTGTCAGCATCGACGCTGCTGGCATCGGCAACATAACCAAGCGACTTTGCGGTCGGATCGTCTTCACTCAGCAATGGCAGCTGCACGTCGGCAGCCGCTTCCGCCGGAGCGGGCTCGGGTGCTACCTCCTCAGCCGCGGGCACTTCGGGTTCGGGAGCGGGTTCCGCAGCAGACGGTGCCGGCTCTGCGGGCGGCGGCGCCTTCTCGCCGGAACAGGCGCTCAATGTCGCCAACGGAACCGTCGCGGCGCCGTAACCGAGAATCTTCAGCACCTTGCGGCGATCGTTGTTATCGGGTTTTTCTACGCTCATAACTCCTCCCTGTGGAGCCCGGCGTCGTGCGCCGGGCGCTTTTCTTAAATGTCGCCTGAGTAAAAACGATTTCGGAAATGCATGCAAACACCACCGGCGCAGCGGCACGCGTTATGTCTTGCATCACTGGCTCGGCGGCAGCCGCTTCACAGTCTTGTGGTCTCCGCATTGATTCCCGGTTCCCCACTGGCTATGTTCGAAACACTGCCACTTGGCTCTCGGACGTCAGACACTATGAAAGACAACAGAGAAATCAACCCCCGACGACGACAGGTTCTCGGCGCGCTTGCCCTCGGATCGGTCGCGACGGCGCTCGGTCTGCCGCGCGATGCACGGGCAGACAAGCCATTGGTCAAGGTCTGGAAGAGCCCGACCTGCGGTTGCTGCAAAGACTGGATCGACCACCTCGAAGAGAACGGCTTTACTGTCTCGAGTTTTGACGAGGGTAACAGCGACGCCAGGAAGCGGCTGGGCATGCCGGTACGCTTCGGTTCCTGTCATACCGGCGAGGTCGAAGGCTACGCAATCGAGGGCCATGTGCCTGCACGCGAGATTCATCGCCTGCTGGAAGAGAAGCCGCAGGCGGTCGGCCTGTCAGTACCGGCGATGCCACGCGGGTCCCCGGGCATGGACGGGCCGATGTACGGCAACGTCGCAGATCCGTACGACGTATTGCTGATCGATGCGGACGGTAAAGCCAGCGTTTACCAATCCTATCGCTAGACAGCCGCAGCCAATCTGGAGCTGCCCACGGACCGCCACTTCGGTGGCGACCGGGCTCAGTCGTCGCGATGTATGTGCTGCTCGCCCCGCTCGCGCGCCAGCGCCACCTGCTTGCGGCGCTCTTCCAGTCTTTCGACACGCTCAGACTCGAGTTCGTTGATGCAATTCGGGCAGGACACGCCTTCCCGATAGTGCGGCGAAGCGAGGTCGGCTGCAGACAGCGGGCGTCGGCAGGCATGACACTGCACGTAACCGCCCTCTGACAAATCCCGATCGACGGCGACGCGCTTGTCGAAGACGAAACACTCGCCGTCCCATCGATTCTCGGATGGCGGTACCTGCCGCAGGTACTCGAGGATTCCGCCCTGCAAGTGATAGACCTCGTCGAACCCTAGCTCGAGCATCAGCGCGGTCGCCTTCTCACAGCGAATGCCACCGGTGCAAAACATCGCCAGCGGCTTGGCTTTGTCGGCGCTCGCCAGTTCGTTCGCGAACGCCTCGAATTCTCTGAAACTGTCGGTGCGCGGGTCGATCGCATTCGGGAACGTGCCCACCTCGACCTCGTAGTGGTTTCTCGTGTCGATGAGCACGACGTCGGGCCGCTCGATCAACGCATTCCACTCGGCCGGTGGCACATAGGTCCCGGTCCGTTCGTGCGGGCGCAGGTCGGGCCGGCCCAGCGTGACGATTTCCTTTTTGACTTTGACGCGCATGCGCTGGAACGGCGCTTCTTCGGCGTCGGTCCAGCGCGGCTCCAGCGGTGAATCGAGATCGAGGTGCATTTCGATCCAGGAAAAAACAGACTGGATCTGAGCCTCTTCGCCTGCCAGCGTACCGTTGAATCCCTCGTGGGCCACGAGGACCGTACCAAGCAGTCCGGCCTCCCTGCATTGCGCCTCCAGCGCGTCGCGAAACGCCTGCGGATGCTCGAGGTCCAGGAATCGGTAGAACGCGGCGACCTTCATGCCTGTTGTCCGGCACCGGCTTCGGTCAACGACAGGATACTGTGCCGGATCTCCTCACCCAGCACGAGCCGGGCATCGGCACCAATACTTGTCAGCGTATCGTCGAACTCCAGGTTCCCGTCGGCATTCTTCCTGATCACCTTGGCATCCTGCAATTTTCGGATGTAGTCCTGGAACAGCGCCTTGTTGAAGAAATCAGGCGAGTGCAGTCCGTAGATCATCGACAAACGTTCCGCACTTTGCTCGCAGAGCTGCTCGAGGCGCGCACGCGTCAGCGTGCCGGACCCGTTCTTAACGAGTACGGCGATTGCGAGATAGAAGCGCTGCAGCATCGGCACCATGGTCTGGCCCAGCATCATCAGCTGGTAGGCCCTGTCCGAACCGGCCCTGGGCCGTTTCGCGACGTCACCGTCCTCTGCGTTCTCGAGGATGCCCGCCTGCTGTAGTGCTGCGATCGCCGCAAGCGTCACGTCGTCGACATCGTCGCTGCGCCAGAGCAGGTGAAGTTCCTTGCGCATAAAGGGATAGATGAGCCGGATCAGGCGCTGCAGCTCCTTGTACTCGAGCTCTCGCCCCTGGATAAAGCAGCAGGCAACCGATGCGGGAACCGCGAGCAGGTGCATGATGTTGTTTCGGAAGTAGGTCATCAGGACGGCTGTCTTCTCGCTCATGTGCAAGACATCGCCCATCGCGTGATTCGTTCGCGTGATGGCGCCCAGATGCTCGCCGTGCGCGATGATCTCCTCGGGTGTCGTGTCAGGCAGTGTCACGAGGTCGGAGTAGTGGAAGCCCTTTAGCAGGTCCATCGTTACCTGCAGCTGGCTCTTGAGCTCAGTCTCACCGATTTTCTGTTTGGGTGTCGCCAGCAGGACGTAGGCGAGCAGGCTGATCGGTGTAACGGCCGCAGCGGCGTTGATGCCGGTCATAATCGTCTTGCCGAGTCTGTCAACGACGCTCGGCAGCCAGTCGGGACGCTCGCCGTCGATGTATTCCTGCTCGCGCCAGTCCTGCTGCATCTGGTCGAGCATGGGGTCGAGTTCTATGGGCTCGGCAAAATTCACGTAAACCTTGCCGAAGAGATCGGAAGAGC
>JAAUYH010076230.1_pt1 | contig 29127 bp, 32 predicted proteins | sample 7278061 | NCBI WGS metagenome assembly JAAUYH01 (sample SAMN14350203, study PRJNA611818) | marine sediment metagenome | isolation source: surface marine sediment (0.6m) | place: French Polynesia: Moorea | collected 2018-08
ATGGGGTGTTTGGCACACCCCCGAACTTCATGAATACTCAGAAAGAGCAAATAGAGTACATCCAACTGTCTCTATTTGCTCCTACTCTTTTTGGGGGCTAGATGGAAGAATCCAACGTGCTTATAGCCGTTGGAGTGTCAAGGGTTTAACATGGTCAGAAAGTTCTTCAACAGGGATTTTCCTGATGTAGTTAAGATACTTTCTGGATGAAATTGTACCCCTTGAAGGTGTAAATAGTCTTTATGTTGCAGTCCCATAATGGTTCCATCTTCAGTCCAGGCGGTAATTTCGAGAACATCGGGGAGGGTTTCTCGTTCCACCACTAAACTATGGTAACGGGTGGCTTCAAAGGGGTTCTCTAACCCTTGAAAGACCCCTTGATTCTTGTGGTAAATCGGGGAAGTTTTCCCGTGCATTAAAATAGGGGCAGCTACCACCTTTCCGCCAAACACTTGACCCATACTTTGATGACCCAAGCAAACCCCTAAAATGGGGACGGTTGGACCGAGTTCCTCAATTAAGGCCAAGGATATTCCTGAATCTTCTGGACGGCCTGGCCCCGGAGAAATAACAATGCCATCGGGATTAAGATTACGAATTTTAGGGAGATCGATTTGATCATTCCGGTAGACTTGAATATCAGAAGCAACCGGCCAATCAAAGCCCAATTCTCCTAAATATTGCACCAAGTTATAGGTAAAACTATCGTAATTATCGATAACGAGAATCAATGTTTATCTCCTCGATGATAGTAATAAAGGCGATCACGACAAGGGTTTAGAAAGGAAACACTAAAGCTACTAAAGGAGGGGCAATAATAAACCCTGCTACCAATAAGGCAGCCATAGCTGAAATCATCACAGCACCAGCAGCGCAATCTTTGGCAATTTTAGCTAATTCATGATAAGACTGACCGACGGTTAAATCCACCACTGATTCTAAGGCCGTATTGAGTAATTCTAGAACCATCACTAAGGCACAAGTTAAAGCCACAATAGCCATTCCCACAGCATTAACGTGGAGAAATAGTCCGACACTAATAGCTGTGCCTGTCATAGCCGTATGAATCCGAAAATTCCGTTGCGTCACAAAGGCGTAAGAGATCCCCGCCCAAGCGTATTTAAAGCTGAGAAAGAGATTAGGAGCAATATGCCAAGCAGAGTTTTTCCTAATCTCTGAGGGGCTTTCTTGCCTTGGATATGGGGTGATCTGGGGCTGTCTTAAGGCAGTGACACCAGAGAAAAGACTGGTCAGAGAAGATTGGCTCATTTTAAAATCGGCTTTCATAATCTTAAGTTGTACTAAGTTTGGTACAGAATAATTAAATATTTTTACGAAGTCTGTTCAATTAGAACATATAGTGTAGCAATTTTGTCCTCAGATACCGACAAATTCTAGCAATGTTTCTTGTTGTTGTAGCATTTCTTGTAAACTTTGTTCATCAAGGTGATCCCATCCCAACAAATGCAAGAAACCGTGAGCAGCTAACCAAGCCAGTTCTCGTTGAAGGCTGTGGCCTTGTTGTTGTGACTGTTTGGATGCTGTTTCTAAGGAAATGACAATATCTCCAAGGTATAGGGGTTCATTGACTTTTTCTTCAGGGGTGATAGTGGGAAAATCCCATTCTAGGGTAGCAAAGGCCAGCACATCGGTGGGTTGGTTTTTCTGACGATATTGGGCGTTTAAGCTTTGAATTTCTTGATCCCCCGTCAATCTTAGGGTTAATTCATAGTCCGAAGCGGCGGGTAGATAAGCAACCAGGGCTTTTCCCCATGCTTGAAACCACTGCTTCCAGATTGGTGAGACAATCGGATTAGATATTGTCATTGGCTCGGAATTAATCTGGAAAACGTCTTGAACATTTAGCTCAATCACCGGATTTGAAGTCTCAGAAGCTATCATCCTGTTTATGCTAACGGGTTAAATAAGAAATTCCAATTAAGAAAGCTAAAAGTCCCATAGTGGTGAGAAAAAAGTGTTTTAGAGATTTTCCTCCTTTGCGAACCATATTTCGCATTGCTAATTTCGTATAACTCGGTTGCGGTTCATCTGTGGGGGGTGTGGGGGTATTTTCTTGGGTAGATGGGGGTGTATTTGTCATAGGAGTTTTCCGTATTGTTCCATAAACCTGTCTCTTAATGTAACAGTTTGTTACCAAAGTGCAATGATTTTTAACAACTTACTGATTGATTGGGATCACCCCTCTATCTCTGATGGTTCCCAAATTCGGGGATAATCCTATCAATGTTAATGACTCACACCTGAACAATTATGACCCTAAATCCAGAAGAATTAATTGACTTAGCCCTTAAAGCAGGGGCAACACAAGCAGAGGTTTATCAGTCCCGTTCCCAGTCTCGGCCTGTGTTTTTTGAAGCAAACCGTCTTAAACAGTTGGAGAGTTCCCAGTCGGAAGGAACGGCGTTACGGTTGTGGAAAGGGGGATCTCCTGGGTTAGCAGTGGCTTATGGAGAGGTAGAGAGTAAAACGTTGGTAGAACGAGCGATCGCGTTATCCAACCTCAATGATGCCCAAACCATCGAATTACAGGAACCCCGTACCGATATTCGCCCAACTGTGGGAGAAGGAATGGCCGTAGAAAGGTTCATAACAATGGGAAAAGAGGCGATCGCCCAATTACGTCAAGACTATCCAGAGGTGCTTTGTAGCGGTGAATTTGCCTCTCAAGAGGATGTCACTTGTTTAGTCAATTCTTTGGGGCTTCATTGTCAATATAGCGAGGTTTCTACGGATTTTTATCTAGGAGTAGAATGGGTTAGAGGGGAAGATTTTCTGGCTATTTATGAAGGGGAACATAGTCGCCAAGCATTAAATACAGAAAAGGTAGTACAAGCAATTTTACAACGGTTAGCATGGGCAAAGCAGACGGTTCCCCCCCAAACAGGTCGTATTCCTGTGTTATTTACCCCTAATGGGGCAGCCATGTTATGGGATACGGTGTCTGATGCCCTTAATAGTAAGATGGTGTTAGAAAAGGCTTCTCCTTGGAGTGAGAAACTAGGGGAAACGGTCATTTCTGAGAAGTTAAATTTATCCCAACAACCGAATTTTGAACCCTATACTTGTCCCTTCGATGATGAGGGGACACTCACACAACCATTATCGTTAATTACAGCCGGCAGATTAACCCAATTTTACTGCGATCGCACTCGGGCAAGATTATTGGGAACAAAAAGTACAGGGAATGGCTTTCGTTCTAGTTTGGGGAGTTATCCTACCCCTAGTTTAATTAATTTAATTATTGAACCTGGAAATAGCAATTTTGATGCGTTAGTTAAACAACTCGATAACGGAATTATTGTGGATCAAATTTTAGGGGGAGGTGCCGATATTTCGGGAGACTTTTCGATTAATATTGATCTCGGTTACGGTGTAAAAAATGGAAGAATTATAGGCAGAGTCAAAGATACAATGGTGACGGGTAATGTTTATCAAACATTAAAAGAAATTATTGCCTTAGGGAATGATTGCCGTTGGATAGACTCTTGTTTCACTCCCTCTTTGCTAGTTGAAGGATTATCCGTTACGGGTTGATATGTGCCTCGTTATAACTCAATAACCAGAGTAAAATAGGTGAGATAATGGTGCAAGCAAGGCTAATTAAACCTATTACCATTAATGCTTGTGTAAAATCAGTATTCATCAATTTTGCCTCCTAATGCTTGAATAATACTGCTAAGTATAGATACTTAGCAATAACTTTATATTTAGTTGCTACTAAGACTAGATACTTCTAGGATACTCAAACTAATATGGAGTTTATTAACTTTTTTCTGATAATCTTAATAAATCTTTTTTCAAAGGATTGTTTATATAAAAATATATGTACTTTGTTGAAGTTTTGAAACTAAAGTAAGTCAATTAACGATTAAAACAACGATTCAAATCATCCAAATTATATCCAACCTTCCTCTGTTTCATCATCAGTATCTTGATCCGACCGATAAGGGGGCGTAATCACTCGATATTTAGCCTCATACACGCCGTCATTGGTGAGAGGTTTTTTATCAATCACAGGGGGCTTTTTCTCAACCACAGGGGTATCTTGAGGAGGATCACTTTTTTTTGCGCGATCGCTTAATTCTCCGTAGGTGTAGGAATAAACAGTCCCCTCTTGGGATGAGGTTTGGGGTGGTTGTTGCACTTCAAACTCTGAACGGGTTTCGTCAAGATTTGGTTTCGTTTGAGGAATGGTTTGGTCAACAGGAGGTTCTTCGATATCCCACTCATCATCCTCTTCTTCTTCTTGTGGGCTATTTTCCCATTCTCTCGGGGGAGGGGTTTCCCAGTCCGATTTTTTCGGTTCAGGGCGTTCATAAGGGGTTTCAGGAGAATTTTGGGGTTGAGGACGAGGGTTACGACGTTTTCTAGGGGAGGAAATATTAGGCGATCGCGTTAATAATTGAATCAGTAAACTGGTTATCATTCCTGCTAAGGTAAAACTAATAATCCAGATCCCTAAAGGAAGTTGTTGTGACAATAGAGACGTTTGAGGGTCCGTCCCCAGAAAATAAAGGGTGATAGGCTGCTGATTTTGCAGCAGAATCAGCACTGTCCCCATCAACATTAATAATAATACAATTAATCGCATATTTTAAGTTCTACCGCTCTATCCGACCCATCATCATAGCAAGATGATGGTTGCTATGGTTGTTTAAGATAATGATGTAAAGCTTCTAATCCTAACAGATAACTATTCGCTCCAAAACCACTAATCTGTCCCACTGCAATTGGGGCGATGTAAGAATGATGGCGGAAGGGTTCTCTTTGGTAAATATTACTGAGATGAACTTCAACGGTGGGTATTTTCACCGCAGATAAGGCATCTCGAATGGCAACACTAGTATGGGTATAAGCCCCCGCATTAATCAGTATCCCCTGATGTTTTCCTAAGGCGGACTGTATGGCATCAATGATAACCCCCTCGTGGTTCGATTGGGTTACACATAGGGTAACGCCCAAAGATTCCGCCTTCTCACTGAGAAGACGGTTAATGGCTTCCAGAGTAACAGAACCATAAATTCCAGGTTCGCGAGTACCCAACATATTCAGGTTAGGACCATGAATGATCAGTATACTTAATGTTTCGGAAGATTTAGTGATCACACCAGACCTACTTATCTATGACGGCGACGCTGTGGGTCGTTAACTGGGATGGGGATAAGTTCTGGTTCTGGTTCGGCTTGGGGGCCTAACAGGGTTTCGATTAGCTTTTGTGCCAATTCTCTAAGCTTTTCTAGAACTTTTTCTAAATAGTCCATCAGGCAGAGGGCTCCTGTAGTATAGTTGCTTCCCTTGTATCGTTTGTCAATAGTTAAACAGACCGATAAGTTTTCACTTCTTTTAAGGCTCATAGGTGCTATTTATGACAAACTCAGGTTGTAAATGAGTTTATAGTTATATTAAATATAACATAAAATTTTAGAAGGTGGCCATTGTCTTAGATAAGTCATCTCACATTTTTCAGATAGATCCAATAAGATAGATCAAATCAGAAACGATCTTAAGAATGATGAACCGATGGGAAAAGAACCATTAATTGAACTCAGAGGGGTTTCCAAATCCTTTGGCAATCAGATTATCTTAGATGAAATTGACTTAACTGTTTATCGCGGAGAAGCCCTGGTGATCATTGGTCCATCAGGTACGGGGAAATCGACTATTTTAAGGCTAATTGCCGGATTACTTCCCTTAGATAGTGGAGAAATTTATATTCAAGGAAAACGACGTAAAGGCATTATTGAAGACGGCCATCAACCGATGCGAATTGCCTTCGTCTTTCAACAAGCAGCGCTGTTTGACTCCCTTACTGTTGATGGGAATGTGGGCTTTTTTCTCTATGAGCATTCAAAACTGCCCCGTCCCCGTATTCGGGAATTAGTGGAAGCCAAACTGGCCATGGTGGGTTTACAGGGAATGAGCGATCGCTACCCTTCCCAACTCTCAGGAGGAATGAGAAAGCGAGTCAGTTTTGCTCGCGCCCTCATTGCCAATCCTGACGACCCCCTAGACGATCCGGAAATCGTCCTTTACGATGAACCGACGGCGGGACTTGATCCCATTTCTTCGACTGTCATAGAGGATTTAGTCAGACGCTTACAAAAAGCCCCTGGAGGCTGCGATACTTACGTAATGGTATCCCATCAGGATAGTACCATTCGCCGTACTGCCGATCGGGTCATTTTTCTCTATGGAGGTAAAATCCAATGGGAAGGAAATGTGGATGAAATTGACGATACTGGTAACCCTATCGTCCGACAGTTTTTTAATGCCAGTGTTAAAGGTCCGATTAAAGTCATTGATTAATCATCTCCTTCTTTCCGTTTATTAAGTTATGGTAAGAGGGGAGTTGATTGAGTTAATCCCTAAGTGAGAGAGTGTGAGGCAAGACTATGTTACGAATGCGAACCCTTCAAGAAGGCTCAGTGGGGCTATTTGCCCTGTTTGGTTTAATTATCTTTGGAGGCTTAGTGGTTTGGTTAAGAGGAGGGATTCTCGGCCAAAAAACCTATCAATTTTTTGCAGACTTCCAAGATGTCAGTGGTTTACAAATTGGGGCCCCGGTCCGTTATCGGGGAGTTGCCGTGGGCAAAATTTTAGGTCTGCAACCCAGTAGCAATGGGGTAACAGTAGCTTTAGAAATTTCTTCGACTGACTTGCGAATTCCCAAGGGTTCCAAGGTCCAAATTAACCGTTATGGTCTAATTGGGGAAGCTTCGGTGGATATTAGCCCATCGCGTACGTTATCCGAAACAGCATTAAACATTGACCCAACCAGTGAAGATTGTGCCGAAGTCGGGAAAATTCTCTGCAATAACGATGAAGTGATGGGAGAAACTGGATCACAATTGGTAGAAGCTTTGACCCGTTTGAGTAATGCTTATAGCGATCCTGAGTTTGTGGGTAATATGAACGCCGCTGCGAGAAATGTCGCCAAAGCAGGGGATAAAATTGCGACACTCTCCCAAGAAGTCACCCAATTATCCAAGGCTGCACGGGGAGAAATTGGTGGGGTGAGCGATCTAATTAGTAGTGCCGATCAAGCGACTCAAGATGCCTCACAATTGATGCTTAATGTGAATACAGTGTTGTCAGAAAATCGCACTGATATCAATCGAACGGTACGCAGTGCAGCGAATTTGATGAGTAATTTAGATGGGTTAGTCTCTGAAAATAGAGGCAATATTGTTAATACGTTAGACAGTATCGAAAGAACCAGCGATCAAGTGCGTTTATTAGCCTTGAACTTTAACACAACCGTAGATCGACTCAATCAAGGAATTGATGAAATTGATATGGCAAAATTAGCCAACGATCTCGAACTTTTAATGGCTAATGCAGCCCAAACGGCACAAAATTTGCAAAATTTATCCCAATCTCTCAATGATCCTGAAGTGTTAGTAACGATTCAAAAAACCTTAGATTCTGCCCGCGTTACTTTTGAAAATACCCAAAAAATCACCTCTGACGTGGAAGAGTTAACCGGCGATCCTACCTTTAGAAAAAATATTCGTAAATTGATCGATGGACTCAGTAATTTAGTGGCTTATACTGAACAATTAGAACAACAAGTTTATGTGGGACAAGTGATTGAATCGGTTTCGGCTCAGGTTGAATATAGCTTACTCCCTCAAGAAAATTTAAAATCATTTTCTCCTGGGGAAAAAACGCCGACTCAATTACCCAACCGTTTTTCAACGATTAAGAAACCTATGTCTAAAACTGAGAAAAATGTAATCTCGACTCTAGGGGAAAACCCTCAAGAAAAACAAAAATAAACTCCAGAGCGGAATTATTAATAGTTTCTTTGAGCCATTACCGAAAAACGCTCCTCTGTTGAGTCCCTAAAACCCTTATGAATCTTGGGTTATACTGATTATAGCTAGATGCCAGGAGGCGGACTTGAACCGCCGACACGAGGATTTTCAGTCCTCTGCTCTACCAACTGAGCTATCCCGGCTAAAGCACTTATTTATTCAGTGCTTAACAAGCATAGCAAATATTTTTAACCAATGCAAGGGTTTAATTAAAAAATTTTTAGGAGTCAGAAGATCAAAACAGACAAACTTGACACTCCCACCGTTAAGCTAACGATGTAACGGGGGATTCTTTGTTCACAGAGGTTACTTGCTTAGACAGAATTACTTCTGAAAAAGTAGCGGTATCCTCTCCGAAAGCGTTTAGGCTATCTTGACGAGCGACCCCTCGGAGGTTTCCTCCGATTGGGAACGCGCGAGTAGCCAAGTTCCCGAATGCCCTGCGGTACTTAATCCAAGTTTCAAGATGTTACGTGCAGCGTTTTCGTCTCTATCCAATTGACACCCACAAGCACAAACGTGAGTCCTTGTAGATAGGGATTTTTTGACTTTCTCGCCACAATTAGAGCAGTTTTGGCTCGTATAGTGAGGAGGGACAGCAATAGTTATCTTGCCGTGTTTTTCTCCTAAATATTCAAGCCATTCTCGAAATTGATACCACGCTGCATCATTAATACTTTTGGCTAAACAATGATTTTTAACTAAGTTCTTAATTCTTAAATCTTCGTATGCTATCACATCGTTAGAGTGAACTACGCATCTTGCTAACTTTACAGCAAAGTCTTTACGTTGCCTACTTATTTTAAGGTGAGCTTTAGCCAATCTTTGTCTGGCTTTCCTTCTACTAGAAGAACCTTTCTTTTTTCTAGATAGTCTTCTTTGAAGCTTTTTAAGTTTTCTCTCTCCTTTTCTCAAAAATCTAGGGTTACTAATCTTGTTGCCGTTTTGGTCAGTGTAGAAAGAATTTAACCCTACATCTAACCCAATTACACTATTAGATGGTTTAGTATTTATCTTGACATCAATTGACAAGATGAACTGACAATAGTACCCATCAGCCCTACGAATTAACCTTACTCGCTTGATGGACTCAATTGGGTAAAAGTTCAAGTCATAAGTTCCAACTAATCTTAATTTACCGATATTATTTTTGTCAGTAAAAGTAATAGCCTTTCTGGTATTTAAGTCTAACTTCCATCCTGTCGTTTTATATTCTACAGAACGGCAATTTTTCTTAAACCTTGGGAATCCTTTTTTACCAGGTACTTTTCGTTTACAGTTATCGTAAAACCGAGAAATAGCTGACCATGATCTTTCGGCACTAGATTGTCTAGCTTGAGAGTTTAACTTGTTAGCAAATTCAAAATCATGAGCTAATACACGACAATATTTATTGAGGTCATATTTGTTCACTTTTTCATTATCCATCCAAAAGCGCAAGCATTTATTCTGCACAAATTGGGCGGTTCGTATTGCCTCATCTATAGCTATATATTGATGTTTTTTAGCTCTAACTTTGAACTCTAGGACTAACATTTATGCTAACCTTACTAGCCTAAGTTTAGTTTAGCACAAACTTTTATAGTTTGACCAAGAAGTTGCTAAAATATGGATGCTACGCAGTTTCGTTTATTGGTCGGGGTTTCATCCCACCGCTAACATTCGTGTAACGGGGGTCTTCACCCCGACATTTCAGATAAGTGTTAGAATGTGATCTATAGCTAGGGGTGTCTGTGGAGTCAGGCTGAGAAAGACCCTTAGAACCTGAGACTGGGTAATACCAGCGTAGGGAAGCTGTTTATAGAGGTATCAACGTATGAGAACACAATGGGTTGCCAAGCGTCAGGGACAGAGTAATGTCTCTCAGATGCACTACGCACGTCAAGGCGTAGTTACTGAAGAAATGGACTATGTGGCAAAACGGGAGAATTTGCCCCCAGAATTAATCCGTGAAGAAGTGGCTAGGGGACGGATGATTATTCCTGCCAACATCAATCATACTAACTTAGAACCGATGTGCATCGGTATCGCTTCTAAGTGTAAGGTTAACGCTAATATTGGGGCTTCTCCTAACTCATCTGACTTAGATGAAGAGGTGGCTAAACTGAATTTAGCGGTTAAATATGGTGCAGATACCGTCATGGACTTATCCACCGGTGGGGGCGACTTAGACACCATCCGCACCGCTATTATTAAAGCGTCTTCTGTTCCGATTGGTACGGTTCCCATCTATCAAGCCTTAGAAAGCGTTCATGGTAATATAGAAAACTTGACCCCTGATGATTTTCTGAACATCATTGAAAAACACGCTCAACAAGGGGTAGATTATATGACCATCCATGCAGGTATTTTAATCGAACACCTGCCTTTAGTCAGAAGTCGTTTAACCGGCATTGTTTCTCGTGGGGGTGGTATTATTGCCCGTTGGATGTTGCACCATCATAAACAAAACCCGCTGTATACTCATTTTGATGAAATTATTGAAATTTTCAAAAAATACGATGTTTCCTTTAGTTTAGGGGACTCACTACGTCCAGGTTGTACCCATGACGCATCCGACGAAGCACAACTGGCTGAGTTGAAAACCCTCGGACAACTCACCCGTCGCGCTTGGGAACATGATGTACAGGTAATGGTTGAAGGTCCGGGCCATGTTCCTATGGATCAAATTGAGTTTAACGTCAAAAAACAGATGGAAGAATGTTCCGAAGCACCTTTCTACGTTTTAGGTCCTTTGGTAACAGATATTGCCCCAGGTTATGATCATATTACGTCTGCGATCGGTGCAGCTATGGCCGGTTGGTATGGAACCGCTATGTTATGTTATGTGACTCCTAAAGAACATTTAGGGTTACCCGATGCCGAGGATGTCAGAAACGGGCTAATTGCTTATAAAATAGCAGCACACGCAGCCGATATTGCTCGTCATCGTCCAGGGGCTAGAGATAGAGATGATCAACTGTCTGAAGCTCGTTATAATTTTGATTGGAATCGTCAGTTTGAGCTATCCTTAGATCCTGAGCGGGCTAAGGAATATCATGATGAAACCTTACCCGCAGATATCTACAAAACGGCCGAATTTTGTTCGATGTGTGGGCCTAAATTCTGTCCCATGCAAACAAAAGTTGATGCTGATGCTTTGACCGAGTTAGAAAAATTCTTGGCTCAAAAAGATAGGGAAAAAGTTGCTCAATAATGCAACCAAATACCCGCATCTTGTAGGGTAGGTTAGATAACTAGAATTGAACACACCCCAACTAAATCACAGGTTATAGTTGGGGATTCACTTGCACCCAGAAGGTTTTATACCAAATCTGATTCTCATGAGACTATTTTATTGAAACTATGGTTTTTCGCCACCGATACCGATACCCGTGTTGAAGATTTGTGCGTTGGTGATGTTGAGATTTTCCATAGATGCACCAGTAACATCGGCATCATAAATAATAGCAGAGGCTAGGTTAACGTTATCTAAATTGGTATCATTGAGACTCGCGTTGGTTAACATTGCGCCGGTCAAATTTGCCCCCTCTAGGTTAGCACCGGTAAGATCAGCCCCTTCTAGGTTAGCTTCGATCAGGGTTGCCCCTTGCAGGTTAGCATCTCTGAGATCAGAACCAATCAGATGAGCATATCTTAAATCTTCGTTACTGAGATCGCAACTTTGACACATCCCTGTTTCTAATAATTGTTGGACATGGGTGGGGTTTCCTGCCATGACCGGACTCGCTAACAGGAGGGGAGTCGCTAATAAGATGGCGTTTAATGTAGTCCTTTTCATAGTTGATCCTCCTCGCATCTCTTTCTTACTTCCAATGTAATTAATGTTCATCACAATCCCCTCACCCAATCGGGTTATTTTTTTGTTCCCGATTTCTTACAATTTAATTCTACAATTGGAGGCAAAGAGGTTATCAAAAGAAATTATTATGTTTAGTTTTGGTAGTGTTTTTTCAGAAATTGCTTGTATTATGGCGATCGCAACAGCTGTGGGAGCTTTGGCGTTATGGTTGCGTCAACCGTTGATTATGGCTTTTATTATTGTGGGTATTCTCATTGGTCCTGCGGGGTTACGGTTAGTTTCGGCTAATGAAGAAGTGGAGTTATTAGCTGAATTGGGAATTGCTTTATTATTGTTTGTGGTAGGGTTAAAACTCGATCCCCATGAAATTCAATCAGTAGGTTCAGTGGCAATTGTTGCTGGAATGGGTCAAATTATAATAACGGGAATTTTAGGTGATGTGATTGCAAGTTTTTTGGGATTTAATCTGATTTCTGCCTTTTATATCGGTTTATCTTTAACCTTTTCTAGTACCATTATTGTCGTTAAATTATTATCAGATCGACAGGAAATTGATGCCCTGCATGGTCGCATTGCCTTGGGGGTTCTAATTGTTCAAGATTTGGTCGTAGTAGTCGCTATGATCTTATTAACGGCATTTAGTGAGGAGTCTCAACAGTCTTTAGGTCAAGAAATTATTTCAGTCATTGTAAAAGGGGGATTATTTTTATTATTGATTGCGGTTTTAACTCGTTATGTTTTGCCCCAATTGCTTCATGTTTTGGCTTCTTCAACTGAATTATTATTAATTTTTGCTATTTCTTGGGCGATCGCTTTAGCAGCAGTGGGAGACGGTTTAGGATTTAGTAAAGAGGTGGGTGCATTTGTGGCTGGAGTATCTTTAGCATCTACCAGTTATCGGGCAACCATTGGGGCAAGATTAGTGAGTTTAAGGGACTTTTTACTGCTCTTTTTCTTCATTGATTTAGGGATTCATATTAATGTCAGTTATTTGGGGGCAGAAATTCTTTCGGCCCTTATTTTATCCCTCTTTGTTTTACTAGGTAAACCTTTGATGATTATGGTGTTAATGAGTAGTATGGGTTATCGTAAATATACCAGCACTATTACCAGTTTATCTTTGAGTCAAATCAGCGAATTTTCTCTAATTATTGCTGCATTAGGACTGGATTTAGGTCATATCAATGAGAACGTTTTAGGGTTAATTACCCTAGTGGGATTAATCACAATGGGAGTCTCTACGTATATGATTATGGATTCTCATATTATTTATGAAAAATTATTACCCATTGTTTCCCAGTTTGATAGATTAATTCCCCATTCTCATAGAAAGTTAGGTGATTTAGATGCAGTTAATGTTCATGGTGTTGATATTATCTTATTTGGCTTAGGAAGGTACGGGGGTAGTTTAATTCAAGCGTTACAAGGTTCAGGTTTACAGGTTTTAGGGGTTGATTTTAACCCAGAATTAGTAAGAGAATGGCGCAATAAAGGACTATTAGCTTTTTATGGAGATGCAGAAGATCCCGAATTTGCTGCCACTCTTCCTTTAAATGAAGCGAAATGGGTTATTAGTACCTTGCCAGGGCAACGAATTGGACTGACTTTATTACATACCTTAGAATATCAAAAATTTCAAGGTAAAGTTGCTTTAACCAGTCACACGGAAAGGGAGATGGACATTCTTAAAAATGCGGGTTCTGATCTTGTTTTGTTACCCTTTAGAGATGCGGCACATGAGGCTGCTAGAATGTTAGTAACCGATCTAAATTGAATAACTTTAAAACAAACGATTAACATTGATATCAAGCTAATGATGATAAGTAGAAGAGAGGTTTTAAGACAAATAAAAATTTTAGGGATTCCCTATCTAGCATTACCATTAGTAACAATGGTAAAAGAATATTATTCAACGCCGCAACAAACCAGAGGTCCTTTTTATCCGTTAAAATTTCCCCTTGATGGAGATAATGATTTAACGTGGGTAAAAGACCACCAAAAATCAGCATTAGGAGAAAAAATCATGATTGTAGGGCAAGTGTTAACCCTTAATGATCAACCCATTAAAGATGCTAAAATAGAGATTTGGCAAGCTTGTTCTTCCGGACATTATAATCATGAATATGACCCCAATCAAGCCCCTATAGACCCTCATTTTCAAGGGTGGGGATGGACAACTACCGATCAAAAAGGTTACTATGCTTTTAAAACCATTAAACTCGGAGGATACCCTGTTACAAATAACTGGAAAAGACCTCCTCATATCCATTTTAAAATTAGTCAACCCGATGAAAAAGAATTCATTACGCAATTATATTTTGCCGAAGAACAAGAATTAAACCAACAAGACAAAATCTTGCAGCGTATTCCTGAAAATCTACAATCCTTAGTGATCACAAAATTAATAAAAAACGAATCATTAAACATGAGAGTTGGTCAGTTTAATATTAGGGTATAAATTTACATTTTTAAACCTTATTCTTTGAGATTTTATGTATTATTTTAACAAGAAAAAAAAATTTATAACTTCTTTAATATTCTGGATTTTTCTTATTTTAATCACTTTAATTTCTGTTGGCTTTATCGCACCAATTTTCGGACAAGAAAAGCCAACAGCCCCCATTAACTTAGAAGGAAAAACCCTTTTTTATGTTAGTGAGTCGGGACAATATACCGCAGAACAAAGGGCAAAAGAAGCTAACAATCACTTAGAAAAAATCTTAGAACAAAATGAAACTACTATTTCAGTTGCAATTAACAGTAATCAAGAAGTTCCTGTCATTACTATTAATGATCGTTATTTTCTCTCCGTTACTTATAATGATGTTCCCATCGGAAAAAGCTTACAAGGGCAAGCATTAGCCTGGAAAAACACCTTAGAAATTGCTATTAGTGAAGCAAAATATCAAAGAACACCACGATATTATATTCAAGCCATTGTCATTACAATTGCTGTTATTTTCTTCGCCTCTATTTTATCTTGGAAATTAGGGGTGATATGGCAGAGGTGGCTCAAACCCTTAAGCACAAAAAAAACCGATCCTAATGCCTTAACTTCTACATCTTCTCATCAACCATTAACAGTTCATCCTGATGAATCTTCTTTTAATTTCCAGTTAGTAGGATTATTAGTTTTATTAGCAGTAATTCGGGGAATTATTTGGATTGTTGCCCTTGGTTATATTAGTCGTTTATTCCCTCAAACTAGGGAATGGAGTGACTTTATTATTGAAATTTTGAAAATTAGTTTAATTACTGATGTTTTTCCTTTAGGTAATCAAAAATATTCTGTCCTAGACTTTTTTATTTTAATCGGTTTATTGGCGGGTTTAGTCACCCTAACCCGTACCGTTAGCCGTGTGTTAAAATCTAAGCTATTAAGTGCCACCGGACTCAATCGGGCTGTGCAAGACACCACAGCTTTAATTGTTAACTACAGTTTAATTTTTTTGGGAACGATTGTCGTTTTACAAGTTTGGGGATTAGACTTAAGTTCCCTCACCGTTTTTGCTAGTGTTTTAGGGGTAGGAATTGGTTTAGGACTTCAGGGAATTGCTAAAGAATTTGTCAGTGGATTGGTGTTAATTTTTGAGCGTCCCATACAGGTTGGAGATTTTGTTGAAGTTGATGGATTGATGGGAACGGTAGAAAGAATTAGCGTTAGAAGTACAGAAATAAGGACATTGGATCAAATTTCTGTTATCTTACCTAATTCCCGTTTTTTAGATTCAGAAGTCATTAATTGGAGTCATTCAAGTCCCATTTCTCGCTTAAAAATTCCTGTGGGGGTTGCTTATGGTTCTAATTTAGAAACAGTTAGAAAAGTCTTAATTGAGACAGCTAAAAATCATCGAGATATTTTATCAATGCCATCTCCTCAAGTCTTCTTTTCCGAGTTTGGTGATAGTTCTCTTAACTTTAACTTATTGGTTTGGATTAGTAAACCCTATAAACAATTTCAAATTAAGAGTGATCTTTACTTTACAATTGATAGTAAATTTAGAGAAGAAGGAATCGAAATTCCTTTTCCTCAAAGAGATTTACATTTTCGCTCAAGTGATATCCCTCAAAATAATCTTTCCCCTGAACTTCTTCATTCTTTAAACGACTTAGCTAGTAGTTTAGCCACCTGGTTGAAAATTAATGCTAATCATAATAATATAGAAGATCAAAATAAAGAAATACAATTAAACCAGACAACAAATCAAGAAAATTTAACCCCTCATGAAAACGATACTAGGAATTGAAACCAGTTGTGATGAAACTGCCGTTGCTATTGTTAATAATAAAACCATTTATAGTAGTGTTGTTGCTTCCCAAATTGACCTACACAAACGTTATGGGGGGGTAGTTCCTGAAGAAGCGTCTCGTCAACACCTTTTAACCATTAATCCTTGTATTGAAGAGGCATTACAAGCAGCAAACCTAACCTGGAATGATATCGATGGAATTGCTGCAACCATTGCACCGGGTTTAATTGGGGCGTTAATGGTAGGAGAAACAGCAGCGAAAACCCTAGCCATGATTCATCAAAAACCCTTCTTAGGAATCCATCATTTAGAAGGTCATATTTATGCCACTTATTTGAGTGAGACTCATTGGAAACCCCCCTTTTTATGTTTATTGGTATCAGGAGGTCATACCAGTCTTATTCATGTTAAAGGTTGTGGTTTATATGAACAATTAGGAAACACTCGTGATGATGCAGCAGGGGAAGCATTTGATAAAGTTGCCAGATTGTTGAACTTAGGTTATCCAGGGGGGCCTATTATTGATAAATTAGCCATTCAAGGCAACCCAAAACGGTTTACTTTACCAGAAGGAAAAGTATCTTTACCCCAAGGAGGTTATCATCCCTATGACTTTAGTTTTAGTGGCTTAAAAACAGCCGTTTTACGATTAGTAGAAAAACTCAAACAAGAAGATAGCGAACCTTTACCTGTTGCTGATATAGCTGCTAGTTTTCAAGAAACAGTTGCCCGTTCATTAACTAAAAAAACCATTACCTGCGCCCTAGATTATAACATTACTCATATTGCTGTCGGAGGTGGTGTCGCTGCTAACAGTGGACTGAGAAATTATCTTCAACAAGCAGCCAAAGAACACGATTTAACCGTCCATTTCCCTCCCCTAAAACTCTGTACAGACAACGCTGCTATGATTGCTTGCGCTGCTTGTGATCACTTGGAAAATGGTCATATTTCGTCTTGGAATTTAGGGGTACAATCTCGTTTACCGATTACTGATGTGATGACACTTTATTAACTCATAGTCTCTCAATTAGAAAGCAGTTACAGGAGAACATCAAACGAGGATTATTGAGAAAAATTCTATAACAATCTGCTTACTAAAATAAGCACAAAATAGTTAATTTAAAATTAAGAATACTTTAAATATAAGTTAAGTAGTTGCAGATTTCAAGTATCTACTATTCTTTACACATCTATCTAATTTTGTCAATTAGAATATGTTACTAAAATAAGAATTTTATTTACCTAAATTTACAGAATTTTCATGAGGTGGAGACTAAATAAATCTTCTTATATTGTAGTTAGGATATCAGTTGTTCTCTAAGCGTTATTATTGTAACCATGTTAGAAAAAATCCCAAAAGAAGTTTATTATTTACGTAATCTGATCATTGAAAATAGTGACGCAAACTGTCTCAAAATAACAGATTATAGTCATCTATCTGTTAATTGGTAATTATATTATGAAAATAATTCTATTGACTTTATTTTATCCTATTATTGCTTAGATTGATAATAGTCGTACAGTTCAAAAACATATTCAAAAAATGTTAGATTTGATGGGATATCAAACATATAGAGTTACTACAATGAAAACTATTTTAGTAGTTGAAGATACTAATGCTGAGAGAAAATTAATTTCTGCACTATTAACCCATGCAGGATTTATGACAGCCAATGTCTCTAGTGCAAAATCAGCTTGGGAATGGCTAGAAAATCATCGCTTTCCTGATTTAATTCTCTTAGATATTATTATGCCTGAAGAAACAGGACTAGAACTATGTAGAAAAATTCGAGCAACTCCAAAATGGAAAAATATTCCTATTGTTTTTTGTAGTTCAAAATCAGAAGATTTTGATCGTTTTTGGGCATTACGTCAAGGCGGTAATGATTATGTTGCTAAACCTTTTGCTCCACAACAGTTAATTAATGCTGTTTCTCAATTTCTTTCTTGTTAGTTACTATTATGAAAAAAGATTATTTTGCTATTGAATTATCAGAGTCAATCCATCTGGCTTTGCCCTTAGAAAACATGGGAACAGTTATTCAAATAAATCCAGAGCAAATTTGTTTAATGCCTGGTGTTTCTAACTATTTATTAGGGGTAACGAATTATCAAGGATCTTTATTATGGGTTTTAGACACAGAGCAATTTTTTAAAATTGACTTCAATTTAAAAAATTGGAAACAATCCCTAACTGCTATTATTATCAAATCTTCTATTCCAGGAACACAAAAAAAAGTTGCTTTAGTAGTAAAAAAAATACAAGGTGTATTGAAGGTTAAAACACAATCAAATATTGTTTATTCTGATTCATATCTATCACAATTTCAAGTTTTTTTAGATGAAATTGTGATAGGTAATAATAGCACTTTAGGTATTTTAAATTCAGATAAATTTTTTGAAGTTATTGCTACTGAATTTGATTATGTGGGTGATCGACAATAAAGCTATAGACAACACTAATTAAAGCAAAAACTTTGACATAAAAGTTGTTTTGAGCAGTGTATCGCCCTACAAATATTTCATGGTTAATTATACTTATCTACTTCGTGCTTGAATAATTAATCATCTTACGAAAAATGGACAAAAATTATGCTAGATTTTCACGATAAATCTTTATCTTCTCAAAAACCTAAAGAAGATCATTCTTCTGAGCATTCAACCCATGAAACGATTGATACTAATGATTGCTTAAATCTAATATTAGAAGCAAGTAACCTAGAAAAAGCTGGTGATATTCATCAAGCAATTTCTATTTATCATCAAGTTGTTAAAACGGATACCGAAGGTTATTATAAAAGGATGGCTCAAAAAGCTTTAGCAACCCTTGAAACCTTTACTAATAACAATCAGTTTGGTGAAGGAGCAATTATATCTAATATAGAAAAAAACTCTCTTGAATCCATTCCTTTACATCAAAAATTACTCGAAAAATTCTATAATTTACCCATTCAAACTAAACAATTAGGGGTTTTATTAACGTCAGAAATTGGTTCTATTTTAACCTTAGTTGGGGTTGGTACCATTTTAATTATTAGTAATGGTCGATTTCAATTAGTTAATCAGGCAAAATCAGAGTTAAAAGTTGCTGAAATTAACTATAAATCTAAAATGGAACAAATGGCAATGACTTTTGATAGTCAAGCTAATAATTTAGCAATCATTGAAGCAGCAGAAACAAAACAGGCAACTGGTGAAGTTTTAACCACTTTAGCAAATGAAATTCATAAACAAAAGATAGAATTTGCTACTTTAGTTGACAAAAATGGAATAACAATTGCTACAGGAAACATCAAGGTGAATAGACGTTCCTTTAATCCTTATGGATTGGTTGAAAAAACTTTAAAAACTGGAGCAAGAATTAAATTCACAGAAATTATTACTTATGATGAATTAGCTGAAGAAAATAGTTTTTTTGCTCGAATACTAGCTCAAGATATAAATATTGATCCTGAAGATAAGCCTAAGTTTTTGATCCGTTATACTATTACAGCAGTTCGTAATGGAAAAGCAGAAATTGTTGGGGCTTTAATTTCTGGAGACATCGTTAAGCCTCCTATCGTTAATAACACATTAACTGCCTTTAATAATGGTTACAGTGCAGTTTATTTATACGATAATCAAGAGCAATTTAGTTTAGCCACATCTCAACTGCTTAACTCTAATGGAATTATCAAAGAAAACCCAACGCTGCCTAATAATAAATTATTACAAAAAGCCATTGATGCTGAAGGAAATGCTGTGACTAAAGTTCTCACTATTAATAACAAGACTTATACAGTAGCAGCCAAAACCTTATTTAACTTTGAAAATAAACCCATTGGCGTTTTATTAAGAGGAACACCCCATAATGCTTTAAATACATTAATGCTGCAAAGTGTCACCCTACAAGCTATTACAGCCTTATTAGCCGTAGCTGCTAGTATTATTTTGGTCAAATTATTAGGACAAGCAATTCTTAAACCCCTCAATAAATTAAGACAAATTACCACAGAATTTTCAGAGGGAAATCGTCAAGTGAGAGCCGAACAATTTGCTAATGATGAAATGGGAGAACTAGCCAGAACATTCAATATGATGGCTGATAGTATTGTCGCCTCAGAATCCGAACTATCTTATTATGCCGAACAACAAGAAAAAGAAGCAGAAAAACAACGACAAGCACGAGAAGATTTACAACAAGAAGTCATAAAAATCTTGTTAGATATTGAAGAAGCACAGCAAGGAAATTTAACCGTTAAAGCACAAGTAACCGATGGAGTTGTTGGTTCAGTCGCTGATGCCTTTAACATAACCATTCGTAGTCTTCGTGATTTAGTTTCTCAAGTGAAAACTGTTTCATCCGAAGTCAATCTTTTAGTATTAGAAAAAGAAACAGAAATCAAAAATCTCTCCCAAGCATCCCTCAAACAAGCACAAGAAATTGAGCAAGTTTTCAATAAGGTTGCTGATATTAATAATTCGATTCAAAATGTAGCCCATTCAACCCAAGAAGCAGCCACTATTTCCAAGTTAGCTCGTCAACAAGCGAGAGAAGGGGATACTGCCATGAATCATACCGTTAATAGTATTCAAAAAATTCGTTTTTCAGTGGCAGGCACTGCTAAAAAATTGAAAAAATTAGCCGAGTCTTCCCAAGAAATTTCACAAATTGTTACTATTATTTCTTCCATCTCTGAGAAGACCAATGTCTTAGCCTTTAATGCCTCCATTGAAGCAGCACGAGCAGGGGAACATGGGGAAGGGTTTAAGACGGTTTCAGAAGAAGTGAGTCGTTTAGCGGCTAAAGTTACCGACGCTACTCAAGATATTCAATATTTGGTAGAAACCATACAAGAAGATACTTCTTTAGTCTTGGAAGATATGGAAAATAGTACCGCAGAAGTTGTTACTGGAACACAGTTAATTCGTCAAACACAAACCATCCTACAAGGGTTAGCCATTACCAGTGAAAATATGGATGACTATTTAGCAGAAATTACACAGAATACGACGACTCAAACCCATGTTTCAGAACAAATTAATCAGAAAATACAGGAAGTTGCCCTGATGTCTAAAAATACTTCATCAGAAGTAGAAACAGTTGTTGACTCTCTTCATACTTTAGTTGAAAAAATGAAACTTTTACAAATGTCAGTAGAGCAGTTTCGTTTAGAATCCTAATTTTTCAAACTTTCTATTAATATTATAAATTGAGAACAAAATGAAATTTACATTAGATGATAGTATCCTGGCTACAATGACTCAAGAAGCCCGTCAGTGTTTTTTAGAAGAAGATGCTCCTGAGTATCTCTCTATCTTAAAAACAGAAATGGCAAAAGGTTATGAAAAAGCGAATTTTACTGAATTGCTACGAGCAGCCCATTCATTAAAAGGAGGAGCCGGAATTGCCCAGTTATCTAGTGTCATGGAGTTATCTCATGGGTTTGAAGATATCTTAGAAATTCTCAAAAAACAGCCAAAAAATCATCAACAAGAAGGCTGGATATTATTAGAATCCATTTTCCATGAAATCACACTTTTATTACATGAAACCCAGGGAGAAAAAGATAGCTTGGCTGATGCTAATTTATTAAAAGCATTAGCTGACTTTATTGATTTATATTCTGGTCAAAACTCAGAAATCATTACTCATAATAATCCTCAAGAAAAATCGTCTTTTCAATTAGTTATCCAAAAAGAATTAGAGAGTTGTTTTGCCAGCATTGAACAATTATCTTCTGAAAATTTACCTGATAATATAGAATCCATTTTAATTGATTTTTATGATCAATGTTTATTATTAGGGGAAACCTTTGAACTGCCTTGGTTAATGAAAAAAATTGAGCCTTTAAATAAGCTATTCAATTATGTTGATTCCCAGTCTTTGTTAAATATGATTAAAGACTTAATTATTGGGTTGCGGGAGGAAGCTAAAACCTTTTTCCTCTGTCATTTAGATGAACATATTAATGAATCTGTGGATGAGATAGAAACAATTTACCCATCCGAACCAACCCCTTTAAAAGTCTTACCAAATCAAATAGACAATTACCCTAATAATGAGAGTTGTTTCTCTGATTTTTCGGAAAATTCTTCATCTTCATCGACTTTAAGAATCCCTTTAGAAAGATTAGAAGTCATGACGAATGAGGTAGGAGAATTATTAGTCACGAGAGAAAGATTAAGATTACGACAACAACAGCTATCTCAAGTTACTCGAAAAATAAGGGATATTTCTCGTCAACTTGAACCCATTCAAGACAGAATACAAAATTTTTATAATCAATTAGCGATCGCGCCTCTTGCTATTTCTTCAGATAGGAATCAAGAATTTGATAGTTTAGAATTAGATCAATATACAGAAATTCATAGTAGTTTACAAAGTTTTCAAGAGTTAATGCTTCAATTCCAGGAAAATCATGCTGATCTCAATTTAATTAATCAAGATTTTTCTGATAATTTAGATATATTCGATACAAATATTGATGCGCTTTATAATAATGTTACTAAGTCTAGATTGGTTCCTTTTAAAACCATTGCTAAGCGATTTCTTTCACAAATACAATCCTTAAATAATCGCTATGACAAATTAGTTAATTTATCGATTCAAGGGGAAGATGTTTTGGTTGATAAAATCTTATTACAACAATTACAAACTCCTTTATCTCACTTGATTAATAACGCCTTATCTCATGGAATTGAATCACCATCAGAACGATTATCTCATCATAAAGATCAATGGGCTAATATTCAATTAAGTGCCAGCATTGCGAACCACCAATTACAGATTACTGTTGAAGATGATGGACAAGGAATTGATTTATATAACGTTTATCAAAAAGCTAAAAATAAAGGCTTGATTTCTTCTAAATTAACCTTTGATCAGTTATCCGAAGAATCAATTTTAGAGTGGATTTTTCATCCGAATTTTTCTACTGTGGAAATGGCAAGTGAATTATCAGGAAGAGGGGTTGGTTTAGATATTGTTCGTAATAAAATACAAAAACTAAGGGGAACAATTGAAGTTAAAAGTGAAGCCCAAAAAGGAACTACTTTTACGCTGAATATTCCGCTTAATTTAAACTTTATGTCTCTCTTTTTAATTCAATGGCAACATCGTCTTTTTGCGTTACCAACCTCTAGCGTTTTAGAAACGATTTCTGTCTCAGAATTAGTGTGGAAAGATGGGAATTATACAACAGTAAAATGGAGAAATCAATCGATACCAGTCCTTCATTTATCAGAATTACTATCCCAGAAAAATAGTTGTAATCTTTCAATAAAATCTCAAGTTGGAATTATCTTAGAAGGGTCTTCTCATCCGTTTTTGGTCATGGTAGACACCTTGGTTAGTGAAGAACAACTCTTAGTAAAATCCTTTGATGAAACCGTCATTGTTCCTAATTATTTATTAGGATGTACTATTTTAGGAGGAGGAGAGATTGTTCCTGTTATTCTTCCACAAGCATTCACTATTTTTTCAGAAAATACAGCTAATTTATTCACCCCTAAACAGAAATTACAATCTCTTAATAATTATGGCACTATTTTAGTAGCAGAAGATTCAGTTGCTACACGACGCTTACTAGAAAGAATTTTAGAAAAAGTGGGATTCAATGTTATTCTTTGTCGAGATGGTCAAGAAGCTATTGAGAAATTAGAACTTCATCAAGGAGGAATTGATCTCATCATTTCTGATGTTGAAATGCCTCGTATTAATGGGTTTGAATTACTACAAATAATTCGTTCTCAACCTAATTACTCTCATATTCCTGTTATTATGTCTACCTCTCGAACTGGTCAAAATCATCGACAACGAGGAACAGAATTAGGAGCAAATGCTTATCTCGGTAAACCGATTCTTGCTAAAAATTTACTCAAAACCATTGAATCTTTTCTAACAGTTGAACAGGGAAATTAATTGAATCCAATTTAACTACATTCCAATTGATAAACTTCTTCTGCTACCCGTTTTAATCGTCTTAATTGTGCTTTCATATCCTGTTTTGTCCAGGAAGCAGCAAATTGATTAAATCCCCAACTAACTAAAGGATTAGGAATGTCAAATTCAAAACGATTAATTAATTTGGTTCCGTTGTTGATGGGTTGACATTCCCAGCGATCGCGTCCTTTAAAAAATCCGGTAAATTGCCAAACAATTAACCCAGGTTCCCGTTCAATTACATGACTAATTAAAGTAGGATTAACGACAGGAATTTTAATAATAAAACGACTTCTTCCCCCAATCTCTGTACTCCATTCTCGAATCGGTTCACATTTTAAAGCAGGATTTAACCAACGGTGCATCAATTCTAAATCAGTAATACACCGTTCAACCATAGTTGCACTTGCTTTAATAAAAATGGTCTGTTCAAAAATTTGGGATGATGACATAATCAAAGGAAAAGAAAAATTTGACTATCTTTGTATGAACTATCAGAAGTTCTCACTTCCTTAAGAATAACGCTTAGGTCGACATCAGTCCTTCACGAGTTAGGGTAAAATCTTGTTTGTAACTTCCCTGTCGCAATTTATGGGTGACATTTTTGACGTAATAAAGTCCATCATAAGTTATCCCCACACCCCGCAATACCACTAACCGACGTAATACCAATGGAGTACCGTAACGGACAACATCAATTTCACCCGTCGCGGTGATAACATCATCAACGGAACTATCCACCATCCCTTGAATATAAGCATCCGCTTCTTTAGTATCCACACCGGTTTGACAAAATCGGCGACTTCTGACAGCCAATTGACGCGATAGAGCCGATTTTTTCGCCAAACGACGGCGATCGCTTTCCGATTCCTTAATTTTTCGGATCTTGTTGGTTTTGCGATCCTGTACCCTTGCCTCGACTTTTGTTGCCGCTAGGCCATTATACTGCAAGTTGATGGACTCAACATTACTAAAAGGTCCCATATTAACGGTTAAGGGATCTTGAGGTTGAGACTGTTGTTTGGGGGGTCCCCAATAAGCGGTATTGACACCCGTTGCAGAACCAGGGGTGACATAAAAAACAAACCCGTAACGCTTTCCTATGTGTTGCAAATAGTTAAAATCGGTCTGATTACTTTGTAGGGGAATCCAACTATTGCGAGTGGGTCTATTTTTAAGCGGTGGGTTGATGATATTTGGTTTTAATCCATACTTGGCATATCCGAGAATGATTTTCCGAGCGATGGTAACCTCATCTTGAGCAACATGGGTTTGAGTTTTTTCTTCTAAGTCCATCATGATACTAATATCTTCCCCAGTGATGGTGAAAGTAGAATCTCCTGGACGCACATGAGGGGATAATTCTCGGTTGGTAATCATCCCATCCATTAACACGTGGGGTTTGGCCCCAATGGTGACCACCAGAATGACTCGATTAAAAACCTCTAATAACGGACTTTTAATCATTTGATAGTCTTTTGAATCCTTGTTTCCTGCTCGTCCCACTCGGAAAACAATTTGAAACCCCGATTTTCCATCGTCGCTTTGGGTCACTTCTACAGAGTCAAGCTCTTCTAGGAGAAATTTTGGAATGGGACGAGGTGCGGTTTTACCAATGAGGACAGTTAAATTCGTTCCCAGTAGTGCCATAATTTAATTCGTTAAATTTGCGGTAGGGGAATGCGTAATATTCTTCCAATCTCAGTCTCAGCCGTTAAACTGTCTGGGTTCATGGCATTATTGGCATCACATACCTGCCAAAATTGTTCTGAGTCCCCCAAGGTTCTAAAGGTGATCAAATCCAGGCGACCGCCTTGTACAACGGTTACTTCTTCTAACAATGGTAAGGTTTCTCCTTGCGGTAAAAATCGCCGGCGTTTATAAGCGATAGGAGTTCCTTCTTTATTGGTATACTTTGCGGTTTCTAAATTGTAATAACGACTGTTAAACTCAAAAGCCATAATCAATTTCCCTATACTATGAACAGGATTAAAAACTCGGTAAAGGACGTTCGATATTTGCCACACTCGCCGTACTTCCTTTCTCTGCCATCACTGTCTTAAGAGTATGATGGACAAAGAATAAATTAGAACCAAAACTACCCCACGGCAGATCGTTATAACTGAGAACTCGCAAATCAAGGGATACCTTAGCGCGAATAGGGTTGAGGTTCACATCATAAGCTTCTTCGGTAATATTAAAATTTTGGATGCGAACGGGTAAAATTCTTTTCATTCCCCACACTAACAGGGTCATCGGTGCTTCTGCGGGAACGATCTCTTTGGTCCCAAAATTGGCCGCTAACATCCGTTGGGTCACCTGTGTAATTTTGGGATAAATTAGGGTTTCTAAGGCAGCGAGTTCGGGATATACCCCATCAGAGACAGCAATCGGTTCTGCGTTTTCGAGGCGATCGGTCGCATCGAGTTCAAGATCAAATTTAATCGTCTCAATGGGAGCATCTTCGAGACGAAAAGCTTCTGTGCGTGAACTATCTTCTCCCCCGGCAATTTGAGGAGCAAGGCTACGGGTGAGGGTTTCTGGATTATATTGAAAAACTAGGGTACTCACAACTACTTTAGTAGAGGGATCGATCCCTACTAAGGCTCCTTTGAGCAACTTGGGAGAAACTTGAAAGCTAGTCACAGTAATGTAACGTCCTGCTATGGCTTAATGGCATAATTGTACAGTTTTGTTGCAAATTGGTCAATGATTCTCGGTGTTGTCAATGATAAAGTTATATGATGGTGAGGAAGCAAGTTTTGCAGGGAAACCACTATGCGAATCACTATTTTTTGGTCTTTAACCCTTATCATTGTATTACCGTTTCTGTTAGGCTTTTTTGCTCAACTGTTTAAAAGATTGGCAAAAAAATATTCTTCTTCTCCCCCAATAGGCAATGGTAATGGAACATAGAAAATTACATCAACCCACTAACAAGTCCGAGAGTGATATACATCCCAGCAAAGGATGGTTACAGAAGCAAGAAAAGCAAGAAACCTCGGAACATGAGGAAGATCCCACTGTGGTTGCTGGATCGGGTTTACCGTTTAATTTTCTGGATGTTCCGGTGCAGAAGGTGGAAAACGAGATAATCAGGCGTTCGATGAACCCCCAAACTTGGCCCTATCATGTTCATCAGTTACAAGAAAACCCCAACCCTCAACAGTTAGATGAGGGTAGAGTTCCCAACCGAACCGGATTACCCGATCGCCTTAAAACCGGTGTGGAGAATTTATCGGGATATTCCTTAGATGATGTCATAGTTCATTATAATTCACCGAAACCGTTACAGTTACAAGCTTTAGCTTATACTCAAGGAACGGATATTCATGTTGCCCCTGGACAAGAGAAACATTTACCCCATGAAGCATGGCACGTTGTGCAACAGATGCAAGGAAGGGTAAAACCAACCATGCAGATGAAGGGAGTACAGATTAATGATGATCAGGGGTTAGAGAGAGAAGCTGATGTGATGGGGGGAAAAATAGAAAATCCAGACAACGAAACGTTATTATGCAAAACGTCAAAATATCAAGCCAAGGAACGGATACAAAAACCTATTACAGTTCAACGAAACATTGAACCCGGCCAAGCTGATCAACAAAACTGGAATGCAAAACATGTTCCCAAACGAGTGAAGGAATGGGCGCGTAACGCACAAGTCATAGTCCGAGAGCAATACGAGACTAGTTTAACGAGTTTAGCATCAAATCCAACAGATCAGGGTGATGGAGTGCTGGCATACTTGAATGGCTGGAACCATAAAAGATTTGGAGGTCACTGGTGTATTCTATATCGCTGGGCTGCGAGACGAGACGGACAAGGTTGGTTTCTAAAGGTAAAAGGAATAGGCCGCAAGAATGGACAAGGCAATGATTATTCGTTGGCCGACTAAGTGCGATCGCTCTTGTAGTGCGTTAATGGAATGTAACGCACCAAATTTATGTCCAAGATTAAGGTTATTTTCGGTGCGTTACGCTGCGCTAACACACCCTACGGTTTTGATGTTAGTGCGATCGCTTATTAGATTATTATTAATGAATGATGGGCTTAACAAATTAACAACCCTATGAATCCGACAGATAAACAAGCTCAGGGATTATATCGCTTATGTTATCGTTTAACTAATGCTATTTATCCTCAATGGCAATATCGCAATATAGAACTGGTCAGAATGGATGAAAGAACAGGAAACTTGTACGTATTAACAGGAGAATTAGACTTTGAAATTAAACCCACGGGAGGATACGAACCATGAAACCAATTAACTATAATGACTTGAGTTTAAATGAACTGAGACAATATATATTAACCCATCGAGAAGATACCCAGGCTTTTCATACTTATATTGACCGCTCAAAACAGGAAGGAAAAATGATTACTGTTGATTTAGAAGATAATAATTGGGAAGAAAAAATAACAGAGAGAATACAGGAATCATAAATAATAACAAACATCGACTGAACTTGTCGATGTTGTCATTAAATTATCCATTCTTTAATAATTCAAGAAATTCATCCACGTCTAAATCTGCTTGTCGAATAATCGCTCTTAGGGTTCCTTTATCAAGACTTTTATGATTAGGAACAACTACCTCAGCAAAAGGTTCATCCCGACAAACAATAATATGACTTCCTTTTTGACGCTTTATATAAAAACCAGCTTTTTCGAGTGTTTTAATACACTCTTTTCCAGAAACTTGAGGTAATTTACTCATAAAGCTAGTGTTACCGTCTCAACTTTATCTTCAGGAATAACACGTCCCTCCTCAACAAGAACCTCAAGATATAATTCTATTGCTTCTTGAATATTGGAGATCGCCTCTTCTTTGGTTTTTCCTTGGCTGATACAAGGAGGTAAACTGGGACATTGAGCAACCCAATAACCATCTTCTCCGGGGTAAATAATGACTTGTCTCATGTGATTTAAAAATAAAAGTTCGCTGATTTTAATCATAGCATTATCAAAAAACTCAATGGGACTCCGAAGAGATCCGCTTTGCGGTGTGCTGATCTTGTAGCGATCGTTCTTGTAGGGTGCGTTAATGAAATGTAACGCACCAATTTAACCATTATTGCGCCTAATTTTCGGTGCGTTACGCTGGGCTAACACACCCTACTGGACTGTTTCAGTGCGATCGCTGATCTTGTAGGTTGGGTAGAGGAACGAAACCCAACAAATAACCCCTTATTCTAATATAGCAATCAGGTTTCAGTTGTGAGAAAATGACCAAGAGGATTTAACAGTGTTAAATCCCTACAAGGGTGGATTTGTAGGGACATAATACCATTATGTCCTCATCATTTC
>JAAUYH010144113.1_pt1 | contig 29114 bp, 23 predicted proteins | sample 7278061 | NCBI WGS metagenome assembly JAAUYH01 (sample SAMN14350203, study PRJNA611818) | marine sediment metagenome | isolation source: surface marine sediment (0.6m) | place: French Polynesia: Moorea | collected 2018-08
AACGCGACCTGCGGTCGCGTTCCCTACCAAAGCGAAAACAACAACAATCATGAAATTGCCAACCAGCTCTCACTTTGTCTCCCACTGTGTCCGCCACCTGACAGAACTCCCGACCTGCCGCTGGCAAACTGGATTCATTGTTTGGGAACGTCGACACAGGAGACCACAGTCATGTTCAGCGGGGTTACACGACAGCAGCTTTCCACCATGGTCACCACGGTTCTGTTGATGACCGCTACCATGGCCGCGCTGTTGCTGCCGGCTTACGGAATGTGGCTGCTGCCGGTGTAGTTTGGCCTGAGGAAGGTCGAGCACGGCCGATATTACGGGGAGCCATGCGGGAACTCGCCGCCCTTCTGGGCGGCTTTTTTTGTGTACCGATGTCATTTTTTTCGGAACAGTACGATGATGTGGATCGGAGCCTTCGTTCTTGAGCACTCGGTCAGTTGAACGGCGCCCTGACCGTTTCAGATGGGTCCCGGATCAAGTCCGGGATGACGGGAGAGCAGGAGCGGAGTAACGTTCCACCGAGTGAAAACGAAGCCTTTTGGCACAGGGATGTGCCAACGGCCGGAGGCCGAGAGTGATTGGAAAATCGCATTTTCCAATCACGACCGCAAGTCCGCCAGGGATGGCGGATCTTGCGGCAACGCCTCAAGGCCTATGGGCATTGAGGCCTATGAAAGTCCCACCATTCTTCTCCGCCAGGATCCGCATCAGGGTGGCAAAGCGCTCCACCGATGCCTGCTGGTTGCGCGGCGCGGTAAACCAGACGGGGAAACCCACGGTGTGGACCCGCACCAGGCGCTCGCCCCGGGCGTCTTCGCGATTGATGCGGTCCACGGTCTCGATCACGTCCTGGATGGAACGGCCGGAGAAGTCGTCGCCGAACACGTAGACGCTGATCTTGGTATCGGGCTTGTAAAATCGGCCGATGGCCTTGGTGATGCCCTCTACCGGACTGGAATTGGAAAAGGCGTTCCAGGTTCGCAAGCGCTGGATGATGGCCTTGCGGCGGCCCGGTGAGTCCGGAATCCATTTGCCCGCGTATCGGGAGAACATGTACTCACCCATGTCGTTCATGACCTGGATTCCTTTCACCTCCGGGTAGACCTCCAGGGTTTCGATGACCTTTTCCAGCAGCAGGTCCCAGGCGAAATTGAACATGCTGCCCGAGGTGTCGATGACGAAAATGACATACTCGCTGTCGATGGGAATGCCACCTACCGTGGTGTCGTCGAAGGAGCGCTGGAACTTCATTCGTTCCTGTGCCGCGTTCAGCTCCTGCCGTGCCCGCTTGAGCTCGTTTTCGATGGACTTGATGGCCTCGGACTCATCGTCGGAGGATTCGAACTCCGAACGGGTGTCGGCCAGCAGCATCTTCAGGCGGGCAATGCGGTCGGTGATCTCGGACAGCTGCTCCTCCTTGGTCTGCAGGTCCCGGTTCATCACCACGGTCTCACCGCGAATCTCAACCAGCTGCTCCTGCAGATCCGCCAGCAGGGCGTTCAGGTCTTCACGGGTTTCTTCCAGGATCATGGGCTCAGCGGTGCGCACAATCACGATCAGCAGGATGACCGCGCCGATGCCACAGCAGATGCAGTCCAGGAAAGTCAGGCTGATCTGCTCTACACCACGTTTTTTCTTTCGTGCCATGAAGGGCCTCCGTCAGGGCCAGTCTTTCGAGGGCGTCATGAAGGAGCCGCCGGTGACGATGGCCAGCCGCCAGAAGCTGCTGGCCGCCATGGGGTCGCCTTCCATGGGAAACAGGATGGTGTTGACCGACACCCCCAGCGGCATGTCTTCCAGGGCGTCGCGGAAGAACCGTTCGCGCTGCCGGCTGGTCACCGTATCCCGCCTGGTGGCCGGGGTCATGCCCTGGGTGGGCAGTCCGTCGGTGATCAGGAACACGTTGTCGGGCAACGGACGCATGGAAGCAATGGTCTCAGTCACCGCGTGCATGCGGGTGCCCTCGGCTGGCACCACGTCGCGCAGGGCTTCCACCGCCCGATCCAGGGTCCGACCATCATCGGTATCCAGCCACTGGCCCCGGGTCCCATCCAGCACCGGCCGGGCCTGGGTGTTGAACGAATAGATCTGGAACTGCGACTCCGGCGGGATCTGGGTGGTCAGCCAGTCAATGGTGCGTACCGCCCGCTGCCATTTTTCCGAACGCTTCTTCTGGTCGTCCGGCAGGTTGCGGCGGCGAATGATATTGACGATGGTGGAGTCCAGCATTGAAGCCGACGCGTCCAGCATGATCAGGATGCGTTCACCGCCGACCCGCAGACCGGTCAGGTACTGGCGGTCGCCCTCACCCACGAACTGGCGGATGCCTTCGCCGCCCTGCTGCTCCAGCTGCTGAATCTGCTCCAGCCGCTTTTCCATCTCCTGCAGATCGGTAATCAGCTGATTCAGGTGCTCCCGCCGGGCGGCGGTTTCCTGCTCCTGCGTCGACAGTTCCTCCTGGGTCTCGTCAACCTGATCCAGCAGGCGGTCCGAGGCGCCCTGGGCGGTGACGATTTCTTCTTCGATTTCCGCCAGGGAGTTCTGCAGCTTGGCCAGGTTGAGCTGCTCCAGCCGCAGCTCCGTTTCAACCAGGTTGACCTCACCGCTGATATCGGCCACCTCGGCGTCGGTACGCTCAACCTGCTGGTGGTTGATGATGACAAAAAACAGGATAACCGCCCCGAACCCGCAGGCCATGATGTCCAGGAAGGACAGGTTGAATACGTTGGTGTCGCGACGTTTACGCGCCATGTTCAGCCACCGAAATCAGCATGAACTCGGTGCCCGGGCTGCCAATCCGAATCCGGTCACCGATGGCGACCTCGCGGCGGCCCTCCAGCGGCTTTTCATTGAGTACCGTGGCGCCGCCGCTCAGGTCCTCCAGCACCAGTTCACCATCCTGTCGCCGCAGCCGGAAATGCCGCCCGGCAATGCCGGGCATGGAGGCTGCCAGGTGAATTCCCTGCTGATCCTGCCCCAGTTCCGAGCCGACCCAGAACTCGTCCAGATCCAGCGGATGGGCCACCGCCTGGTGCAGCAGGTGGGTGGGCTGCCGGCGACGGTACCCCGCCAGTTGCTCGGAATGGCTGGCCAGGTCCGTGGATTTGAACCAGGGCAGCCGGGTCACCATGGGCACTTCCGCATCCGCCGGGGCGTTGCGGTCCAGATAGAGCCGGCTGACACCGTCGGCGGTGGCGGTCCGCGACAGCACCACCAGGTCCACATCGGGCAGGGTCTGCAGCGCACTCATGGCGCCGGGCAGATGGGCCAGCCGATGGGCTACCTGCAGGGTCACGGGTTTTCCCTCGGGCAGCTGCTCGGCGACAAAATCCAGCAGCCGGCGGTACAGGGGATCGACAGCCTTCAGCATCGTGCGGCGCTGCAATCGGGCGCTGAAGCGCTGATCACCGTGGCTCAGCTCCAGTTCCGTTTCGTCCTGATCAGACAGCAGTGACAGCCAGCCCGACATGCGGTCGAACATCTGCTGCTCGGTGTCCGCGGTATGCATCGGATCGAAGCGGGTGGACTGGACGAACACCTGGGCCACCGCTTCGGACCAGGCGTCCTGCAGGCGCAGCAGGGAAAACTCCTGACTGGACTGGGCGGCGGCCCGGGTCAACCAGGGCCCCTGGTCCAGGCCGGTGATGACGGTGCGGTGCAGGTGAACGTCCAGGTGGAACAGCTGCCGTCCGGGAACCGGCTGGTGACTGCCCGCCACAGCGGCGTCAACCAGCGCGCGCACCGGCATGCCCACGTGCCGGGCGATGCCCAGCAGCAGCCCCAGCTGTTGCCGGGAGAAGTCGCTGGGCACGCAGATGATCAGCTCTCCCAGCTCTTTGCCTACCACGCTCCAGAGGTGTTCCAGGTGGCGGAATGCCAGGTCAGCCTGGGTGGCCGCCACCGGGTGAGCCTGCTCCAGCGTATCCGTACTGAATTTCTCCCAGAACCCGTACTGGGTCTGGGTCGGCATCAGTTTGACCCGCGCGGCACCCTCGATACCCACGTGCAGGGACTTCTTCTCGTGGGTAATGAAGCCCGGGCTTTCCAGCAGCTCCGAGCCGTCCTGGTGAACCAGCAGCCCGGCGTCGTTGATATCGAGAACCGCGGCCACTATTCCTCCCGCAGCTTGGAGATCAGATGCTCGTCGGAGTATTCCTGGGAATCCAGCACAAGCCGCTCCTGCATCAGCTGCAGCTGCTGCATCAGGAACATCAGCACGATGCTGAGCACCAGGGCGATGAAGGTGGAGTTGAAGGCCACACCCAGGTTTTCCGTGACCCCGGAAATATCGCCTTCCACGGCCTTGTGGGCCTGGGACAGGGCCTGACCGATGCCGCGCACGGTGCCGATGAAGCCGATGGACGGAATGGCCCAGGCAATGTAGCGCACCATGGACAGTTCGGACTCGAGCCGCTCGGACTCGGCCTCGCACATCTCGCGCACGGTGGTGGCCACGCTCTGGATGTCACGGGTGGACCGGAACCGGTGCAGGGCCGACAGCAGTACCCGGGGCAGCAGGAAGCCGCGCTCCTTGTCGGGCAGTGCCTGCAACGGCCTGGAGTACTCACGGGTATCTTCGGGCAATATGCTGATGCCCTCGCCTACTGGAACCAGCTGCCGATCCAGCAGGTTGCGCTCGCCCACGGTGCGGTAGGATTTGAACGCCATGATGGCCAGCGCCCACAGCAGCAGAATGAAACAGGCCTCCTGCTCGAAATCCCGAATCAGCACGAACACCGACCGTTCCGGCACGTAGTTGGGATCGGCTTCCAGGGCGGCCGCCTGTTCTTCCATCACCTGGTTGGCCGCCGGGCGAACCACGGTCACGTAGGCCGTGTGCACAATCAGCACCGACAACAGCAGCGCAAACAGCTGGAAAACAAACTCAACGGGAAAAGACTTCTTCATCTAGTTATTGTTCCTGGCACAAACTCAAATATCGTTGGGAAACGCCACCGACCGGTCCTCGGAGATTTTTTCCGAGGGCACAAACCGTTCCATGCTGGCCTTGACGTCCCGGCCACCGGCCTCCGGCTCGCCCGGGGGCGGCAGCACGCCCTCTTCCTGGACGGTCTGTTCAGGGCCGGACCCGGATTCGGGCGTGGATTCCGGCGCGGGGTCCGCGGGCTCCGGCTCCATGGGGATCAGGCGAGGCTCCTCCAGTTCCTGTTCCAGCACTTCGGGCTCGTCGTCATAAGGCTGGTCTGCTGCCGGAGTTTCTGAATCTCCGGCGGGGTCAGTGACCGGGTCGGTATTCTGGCCAATGACGCCGAGGCTCAAGCCGGCCAGGGCCAGCCCCAACAGTAGAAGTGTTTTGCGGTTCATGGATTACCCTCCGGCTCCAGGTAGCGGGCCACCCGGAACCCGATGTCGTCACGTCCGTCGGAGCCTTCGTCCCGGAAGGCCAGGCGCAGTTCAGTGATGCTGCCGCTGCGCCAGCTGCCGCCGCGCAGGACATAGGTCTCGCCGTCCGACGGGCCCAGGGGATCCAGCGGCATCTGGCCCAGCCCGCCCGTGTGGATCACGTAGTAGTCGTGCATCCATTCATGCACGTTGCCGCCCAGGTCATACAGCCCCAGGGCATTGGGACTGCCCTGGGCTACCGGCGCGCTGGCGGCATGGGCGTCCGAGAAGGTGGCCAGTGGGCGGTCCACGATCTGAGCCGACTCGGTGCCGGCCAGGTTTTCTGCGCCCGCCGGCGGCGGCATGGTGTCGCCCCAGGCGTATTTCCTGGCGGCCTGGTTGGAACGGCCGCCATAGCGGGCCACGTAGGCCCACTCAGCCTCAGACGGCAGTCGGTAGCCGTGGGTCATGGGGGACACTGCCTGCATGCGGCCGTTGACCTCCTCATAAGCCGCTGGCAGTCCCTCCTTTGCGCTGAGCCAGTTACAGAAACGGGCCGCCTGGTCCCAGCTCACCCTGACCACCGGCTGCTGCTTCAAGGCCAGGGTGCTGCGTTCCACTACGCCGCTGTCGTGGCTGGCGGTGAACGCCTGGAACGCTTCGTTGGTGACCTCGGTCAGGCCCATGTAAAAAGCCCGGCCCAGCTGTACCTGGCGCATGAATTCATTGGAACGCCGTCCCTGTTCCCGGCGCGCGCTGCCCAGCCGGAAAATGCCAGAGGGCTGCACCATCTTGAGCCGGTAGCCCGTTGAGGTCTGCAGGATGTCCGGGTTACGCGCCCGGCGGGCCGCGTCGAAGCTGATCAGCGCCACGTTGACCCGCTGGGGTTGATCCGGATTAGGCGTCACCGAGGTGCTGTAGGGTTCGTAACCCTCCCGGCGCACCTCGATACGCTGGGGATGGGCCGGCAGCGGAAACGACTCGTTCAGCCGCCCCTGGAAGATGCCGTTGACGTAAACCTCGGCATCCGCCGGCTGCCCCGCAACCAGCACGTCACCGAAGATGGGCTGCAGCCGGACCTGCAGCCGGGTATCGTCGCCGGAGCGAACGTCCAGCAGGCGCTGATTGGCCTGGTAACCCGGCTTGGTGAATCCAACCCGGTAGCTGCGGCCGGGCTGCAGTGCCAGCTGCATGGGCGCCTGTCCGCGGTACTCTCCGTCTACGGTGACGCTGGCGCCCGGCGGGATGCTGGCCACCTGGACCAGGTTATCTGCCTTGTCCAGGCTCACCCGGGGCAGCGCCTGGGGCGCGTTGGCCTGGACCTCGATCCGGCTGGTCCACTCCTTGTAGCCGTCCAGCTTCAGTTCCAGGTTGCGTGCACCCTCGATGATCTCAGCGGTAACCGGGGTTTCCCCTACGGGGTCGCCATCCACGTACAGGGTTGCCCCAGCCGGTAAAGAATCCACCGCAATCTCGGCCCAGGCCGGCACCAGGGAGACTTCAACGGTCTGTTCCACGTCGCCGCCTTCAATCTCCAGAGTCTCGCTGTAATCGAAATAGCGGGGTGCCTGCACGGTCAGCTCATAGCTACCGGGTCGCAGCTCATGGCGCTGCAGCGGCGCCGGGCTGATGGGCTGCCCGTCGATCCACACGTGGGCATTTTCCGCGTCGTTGGCCAGCACGGTCAGGAAGCCCGGCAGTTTGACCAGGGGCAGAACAAAACTCTGGCCCTCGCTCTTGTCCACCTCGATCTCTGTTGTGAGGTCTTCGTAACCTTCCAGGCTGGCGGACACCTGGTACCTGCCGGGGTGCAGCAACCAGCGATCCCCCACCTTCAGCGGAAACCAGCCGCCGTCGACCGCCACGCTGTCGGTGGGCGGCTCAAAACTCAGCTGAACCGAGCGACCCGTAAAAACAAACACCGCAGCCGCGGCGATGAGCAGCAGCAGGCCCAGGGACCCGTACAGCAGCCAGCCGTGGCCCCCTCCTGCCCTGGCGGTGCCGCCCCGGGAGGGTTCGAAATCAACCGCGCTGATGACGTCGTAATCGCTGTTTTCGCCCTTGCTGCTGATCCGTTCGTTCACTTCGCTCATCTCATCCTCCGGCGAGCACCTGTTCTTCGCACCGCAGCACCACCGGCTCAGGCTCGCGGCCGGCCGGAACGACAAAAACCTTTCTCTCGTCCCGGTAGCCCTGGCGCGTACCCACGGCGGTATAGCGCCCGGGCAACAGCTCCAGCCGGGTGGTCTGGAACTGCCCCAGCCGGGCTACCTTGTATACCACTACGTCACAGGCGTTGTCGGACACCAGGGTAATGGTGATCGGCCGGCTGGCCAGCTCCAGCTGGGCCTCCAGCTTGCTGATCTGGGACTGCAGCCTGGGGCCACGGTTGTCAATGTTCTGGGCATCCACCAGCAGAGAGGTCGCTTCCTGCCGGCCCTTGTCGGACCACCAGCGGTGCGGGGAGCCGGTAAAGGTCTGCAGGCGCCGGTCCAGCTCGGCGCGGCCTTCGGAAAGGGTCTTGCCTTCCTGGGCGAAAGCCAGGTTGGGGTCCCTTTCCAGCAGCTGGTCAAAGTGTTTTACCGCGGCCTCCCAGCGCTCCTGGTCCACCGCACGCTGGGCCAGCTCGCGGCTGACTCCGACCCGTTCATCACGGATCCGGCGATCCAGCTCAATCAGACCGTCCCTGGGCGCAGGATCTGACGGCCGCATCTTCTGCGCCTGTTCGAATCCCTGCCGGGCGCCTTCCCAGTCAGCCCGGGCCAGGGCGTTCAACCCGCGCGACATGGCGTCGCGGAAGCGCAGATCGGCCAGCATGGATTGCATGCGCGAAACCGACTGATCAACCCCCGGCATAGACGGATCCAGGTCACGCAATTCACGGTACAGGTCCAGGGCTTCGGCCCAGGACTCCTGCTGTTCCGCCTCCCGGGCACGGTTCAGCAGCGACAGGGCCTGATCCAGGGTTTCGGCTCGGGCACGGCCGGCCAGAGCCACGGAATTGTCGGGCTCAATGGCCAGGGCAAGATCAAAGGCCTCGGCCGCGGCGGCCGCATCTTCCCGGCCCAGGCCCAGGGCGCCGCGCTCCAGCGCCTCGGCCAGAACAATGCTCCGTACACCGGCCACCTGGTTGAGCTCGTCCAGGGCGGACTGGTAAATGGCCCCGGCTTCCGGAAACTGTTGATTGCGAAACGGCTCGTCCCCGGTTCGGGCCAGTGCCAGGGCTGCGTTGAAACGCCTTTCCGCCCAGCGCTCCACCTTCTGTTCCTCCAGCTCCAGCTGCAGGTTGATGAACTGGTCCAGCACCGCCTGGGCCTCTTCCCGTTGACGCAGCAGCAGCTCAAGCTCGTACTGACTGGGCGGCTGGGGAGCCACCGGCGGTTCTTCCGGCACCGCCTCCTCGGCAACGGTGACCTCGGGTTCCGGCACCTCAGTCGTAGGCGCCAATCGGCTCACCACCACCACCGCCAGCACCAGCAACAGTGCCGCGGCAGCGGTCAGGATCAGAGGAACAGGTGTGCTTCGCTCCCGGTCGTCCGCGTGTCCTGACGTTTCAACCGCGGACGCGGCCCCTGCCGGCCGCGGCGGCACAAAAGAGGCCTCGTCCCACTGTTCAGTGAGCTGGCTGCCACGTTTGATGGCCACGCGCACGTCGTCGAGGCAATCCCGCACCTCCAGCATGGACCCAGGCCGGTCTGCAGGATCGGCGCTGAGCATGGAGACCACCAGCCGGCCCAGGGCCGGCGGCACGGTCAGGTCTTCCCGCAGAGTGTTGCGCAGGGTCTGGGCGATGGTCTCAGCCGAGCCCGCGGGGGCCGCGGCCCCGGTCAGCCATCCGAAAAGGCATTGGCCCAGGTCGAAGATGTCCTGCCCGACACCGGATTCCGGGCCAACCTGGGCATCGATGACCGGGGCAAAATCCACCACCGTGGCGCTGCTGGCCTCACTGAGGATGATGTTTTCCGGCTTGATGGCAGCGTGAGCAATACCCTGCCGGTGGGCCTGATGCAGCGCCTCGGCAACCCGCTGGGCCGCGTTCAGGATACGCGGCAGCGGCGCCTGGTTCAGCGTTGCCGCATTGGCGCCGTCCAGGTACGGGCGCCAGAGCACCATCCGGTTCTCCTGGACCAGGTGCCCGTGCCGGCGCAGCAGACCAGCATGATTCAACCCGCCGATCGACTGCAGGCGTCGATCGAATTCCTCGATTGAGGGGATTATGTCCAGGGCGAAGAGCTTGACCACATAGGCTTCGTCTTCCCCTTTGCGGCGGGCCTTCCAGGATTGGTGGGTGCCGGCCTGCGCCAGGCGTTCTACGAGTTGAAACTGCTGATCGATGATTTGCTGTGGACTGTGCTCCTCCACGACCTCACTCTGGTTGGGTATTCCTGTTTAAGGGGGCTGCTGGCGGACTACTGGGTCTGGGGAACCCGGTCGGTGGCCGGCAGGCCCACTTCGGCACTGTAGATTTCGCGCAGCAGTCGGCGCCACTCCGAGTACTGGGATTCCAGCGACCCGTTCAGCTTAACCACTTCGCCCTCGACCTCCAGCACGATGGGCTGCACCTCGGAATCGAAGGATGCCGCCAGTTCTTTCAGGGCCTCTTCGTGAATCTTGGCCTGTTGGAAAGTATCGAAGCTCTGCTTGACGGCGTACAGGCCGCCCAGGGCGGCGGCGTTGCCCACCTGGCGCATGGCCGAGTTGTTGGCGTTACCGGAAATGGCGGCGCCGCCGGCAATACCCAGCAGGCCCGCCAGGGCGCGGGTTCGGGCGGATCGCTTGACGTCCTGCATAGCCAGGGTTTCTTCGTAGCTGAAGCGTCGCCACTGGTCGTAGGACGGATCCATTTCCCGGAAGAAAGCTGCGTACTGCTGGTCCACGGTGTCTACGAACAGGTATTCGCTTTCCCGGATGCGATTGACCCTGGCCAGCATGGGATCCCGGTCCGACGGCAGTCGGTTGATCACCACCTTGCCGCTGCGCTGGTCCACGTTGATATGGCTGCCGAATGCTTCCGGCGACAGTTCTGCGGCGTACTTGAGGCTGGCCACGGTGCGGATCATGCGAAGCTGCTCCGGCTTCAGCCGCGCCCGGTAGGCCGCCAGGTCGTTGGAGACCCGGTTGTAGAGATCCTGGAAAGCGTCGCCGTTGTAATCGATGTCGTCCCGATAGGCAAACTGGGTGGCCAGATCCTCATACTCTTTGTCCAGCCATACGCGGCCGGTGGAATCCACCGCCCGCACCTCGACTTTCAGCTCCACACCGTCGGACTCCACGATTCGGCCGGTCACCTCGATCTCGGAAGCCGGATCGTTTTCCGGCAGCACCCGCACTGCGCCCCACTGGTTGCTGGATTCCAGCGTTGTGCGCAGAACGTAGGGAATGTAGCGGGCTTCAGCCTTGCGCACCTGGGAATAGACATTGTCTTTGCCGGGCTCTTCCTGGATGTCTTCCACGCCCGGGTGGAACACCACGATGCCGATGTCCAGCAGGGCGTCCTGGCTCAGTTCCTGGTCTGCCTTGGACACCTGCACCGTATTGACCTTCTTCACGGTCTGCGAGGTGCAGGCCGACAGGGCCACCAGTGCCAGCAACATCAAGACTGTGCGATTCCCTTTGCTCATTTAATTGATCTCTTGTAGTTCCTGTACTCTTCCCACAGCTTCTCACGAAGTACCGGGTCGTCCTCGTTAATTGCCGCTTCACGGATCTGGCGGGCAACGACATCGTCGTCTGAGCCGTCGCCCACGTCGTCCGGGACGCGCTGGTAACCGTCGTTACGGCGGGTACCGCCGGGCATGCCGCCGGCGACCAGCACGTCGCCGTCCTGCAGCTCCTCGCCGCTCTCGGCGCTGCCGCCCGACGGCAGCAGCGACGGATCACCGTCCACCAGGATCAGGTCGGCGCCACCGCCAGTCTGGTCCTGGGGCGATTCGCCCGTCTCTTCCATAGACCCGCCGGCGGTCAATTCGCCTTCACCGGGGCCGCGCGCCGATGCCAGGATGGTGATGGTGCGCTGCATTTCACCCTCGAACACCTCGAGCGTGCTTTCCAGCTCGGCATCCAGACCTCCTTCTTCGCCGATCATGGGTTCATCAGCGTCGCCCGGGATGATCACTACGGCAGTACCAGCGGTGCCGGTTCCGGAGGCGGCGCCGGCCTCACTGCCGGGCGTACCGCCGCCACCCTCGGATTCGCTGCCGCCTTCCTGGCCGCCTTCCTGGCCGCCACCGGCGGGCTCAGCGCCACCCGCGGCGGGCATGCCGCCACCGGCAGTTTCCAGCGCCTCGGCAACCTGCTGATCCAGCTCACCGTCCAGTTCTTCCAGCGACTCTTCCTCGGACGGGTCACCGCCGCCTGACGATCCTGCCAGGCTCTCTTCCATCTGCTCCAGCGCCTCTTCCGCGGCAGCACCGCCGGCCTCGGCGCCCGAGGGGTCACTTTCCGCCAGGGGTTCGGCACCCTCTTCCGCCGCGCTGTCACTGTCTTCCCAGGTGGGATCCTGTTCGCTGACTTCACCCTGTTCGGGTTCCAGCACCTCCAGTTCGCTGACTCCGCCAGCGATCTGGGGTGAACCTGGCGCAGGCGGCGTCGGGCTGCCTGGCGGACTCTGGCTCGGCGGAGACGGGGTCCCGGACGACTGGGAGGGCTGACTGGGCGTCCGGCTGGAGGAACTGGACGGCGGCTGGGACGACGGGCGGGAGCGTGATTGTGACGGCGACGGCATCGAGGGTGATGGCATCGACGGGCTGGTTGACGGCATGGTCGGCGTTGGCATGGACGTCTGGGTCTGCATGCCGGCACAACCGGTCAGGCCACCGGAAATGACCAGGATCGTTGCCAGGGTTTTGTTTTTCATGGGTTTAGCTCCCGTCTTATCGACCGCGGCCCGGATTACCAGACCGGCGAAACATTTGACCATTATAGACGTGAAACAGTTGCATCCAGGCCTGAATTGATTATGTACTAATTTCTTCGTATGTTACAGATATTGACACCGGGGCGGGTGGATTTCCATGTCCTATCGCTTTTCTCACCATCGTTTCACGCTGGCGCTGATAAACTATCGGAATCTGGTAATGTGACGTTTTCAAACCTGCCCCGACAGCCCCGTGGAATCTATTTCCCGATTGCCTGGTCAAAGGTAAAGGTTCAACCGTGCGTTCGAAAAGGCCACAATAACAATATGTCACCCCAATTCCTGCGGAACCTGATGTTGAGACGGACCGTGCGCCTGGCGGGTGCGCTGCTTGTGCCCCTGATGCTGATGGGGTGTGCCGGCCAGGTCGTCATCGAAAGCAAGTTCCCTACCCCCGTAGTGGAACCGCTGCCCTATCAGGTCGGCGTGTACTACGCCCCGGAATTCACCGGCTACATTTACAGCGACGACGAAAGCAAGCTGGAGTTCGAACTCGGCAGCAAGCAAACCGCCGTCTACGACAAGATTTTTGCCTCCATGTTCCAGCGGGCCGTGCTGGTGGGCAGCGTGGAAACGCCCCAGGCGGAAAATCAGCTGGATCTGCTGGTGGAACCAGTGCTGCAGGAGTACGCGTTCCTCAGCCCCGGCGAAACCGCCACCAATTTCTACTCGGTCTCAATGAAGTATCAGATTCGCCTGTATGGCGAGGGCGGTACCATCATCGGCTACTGGCCTTTCGTGGCCTACGGTAAGGACCGCAAGCAATTCGTCAACAGCAACGTGTCGCTGGGCGAGGCCACTACCCTGGCCCTGCGAGATGCCGCAGCGGCAATGGTCAGCCAGTTCCGCACCGTAGTGGAGCAGGAACAGTGGCGGGCCCCGCCCCGGGAGCAAACCCAATGAACCAACATCGAGCCTTATACCTGCTGGGCCTGACGGCGTGGATCCTGACCGGCTGCGTAACCGCCCGGGTGGAAGAATTCCTGCCGGTGCGTCCGGTCCTGCAGGGCGACGACGCCGTGGTGATTCTGACCAACCGGCAGGACGCTATCGTCGAGGCGGAAGAGAGTTTTTCAGAGTGCCTGTACAAGCAGATCGATCGGGGTCGGGCGTTGAATGTCATCAGCGAAGGGCAATTCAAGGACGCCCTGTTTCCCTGGTTCGAACCCCGGCTGGCTCCCACCAAGGCGGAGACCGTGGCCCAGATGATGCAGGAGCCCCTGATCTCCCGGAAGGTGTCGGACCTCAACATCCGCTACCTGGTCTGGATTCACGGCGAATCCGAGATGCTCAACAAACAGGGCGTCATGACCTGCACCCTGAGCCCGGCCGGCGGCGGCTGCCTGGGCGTGCTGAGCTGGGACAACAACTCCACCTACGAGGCGTCCATCTGGGACATTCGGGAAGGCGAATCCATGGGCATCATCAGCACCGAAGCCACCGGCACCTCAGTGATCCCGGCCCTGGGTGTGCCCATTCCCATGATTGCCCGGACCAAGACGGCTTCGTGTAAGAGCCTGGCGGATCAGCTGCGCTCGGCGTTGACGGGGCCTTAGTCTATCCGCAAGACCGGACATCCTGTCCGGCTCGCGGGCGGGAATCGAAAACGCGGTTTCCGATTCCCTTACGGCCTGCGGCCGTTGGCACATCCCTGTGCCAATGGGGCTTCGCTTCTGGGGAGGGGCGAATCCCGCGCGAGTGTTATGTCTCCGCGTCGACCTCCACCGTCGTCGTCCTGAACTTGATTCAGGAAGACGGTAGTGGGGGACGGGCGCGTAGTGTTTACCGAAGCCCTTTGGCACAGGGATGTGCCAACGCGCGAAGCGCGTAAGCGAAGCAAAATCGCATTTTGCGTAGCGCCCGAAAGCCGGCCATGGATGGCCGGTCTTGCGGCTACGTTTTTGGCAAGGTCACTCCCTGCTGCCCCTGGTACTTCCCACCACGGTCGCGATACGACGTCTCACACACCTCGTCTGACTCGAAGAACAGCATCTGGGCAACGCCTTCGTTGGCGTAAATCTTGGCCGGCAGGGGCGTGGTGTTGGAAAACTCCAGGGTGACGTGGCCTTCCCACTCCGGCTCCAGCGGGGTCACGTTGACGATGATGCCGCAGCGGGCGTAAGTGGATTTACCCAGGCAAACGGTCAACACGCTGCGGGGGATGCGGAAGTATTCCACCGTTCGTGCCAGGGCGAAGGAATTGGGTGGGATGATGCAGCAGTCTCCCTTGAAGTCGACAAAACTGGCCTCGTCGAATGACTTGGGGTCCACGATGGCGGCGTTGATGTTGGTAAAAATCTTGAACTCGTTGGCGCAGCGAACGTCGTAGCCGTAGCTGGACGTTCCATAGGACACCAGCCGCTCGCCGGCTTTGTCCCGGCGCACCTGGCCGGCCTCGAACGGCTCGATCATGCCATGGTCCCGGGCCATGCGGCGGATCCAGTGGTCCGACTTGATGCTCATGTGTTCTGCACCACGATATTGGGGAACTGGATCTTCATGTTGCGCGCCTGGGTGGACAGCCTCCCCGCGGCCTTCAGGGCAATCTGCCGGTAGGCCTCCGCGATATCCGAGTCAGGCTCCGCCACCACCGTGGGGATGCCACCGTCGGTCTGTTCGCGGATGCGGATGTCCAGGGGCAGTGAGCCCAGCAGCTCCACCCCGTAGGTCTCCGCCATGCGAGCCCCGCCGCCTTCTCCGAAGATCGGCTCTTCGTGACCACACTGGCTGCAGATGTGGGTGCTCATGTTCTCCACCACGCCCAGTACCGGCACATCGACCTTTTCGAACATGCGCAGGCCCTTGCGCGCATCCAGCAGGGCGATGTCCTGGGGGGTGGTGATAATGATGGCGCCGCTGACCGGCACCCGCTGGGCCAGGGTCAGCTGGATATCCCCGGTGCCCGGGGGCATGTCCACGATCAGGTAATCCAGGCCGCTCCAGTTGGTCTCGGATATCAGCTGCTGCAGCGCCTGGGTGACCATGGGCCCGCGCCACACCATGGGGGTGTCTTCATCGATCAGGTAGCCGATGGACATGGTTTGGACGCCGTGGTTGATTTTGGGCTCGATGGTCTTGCCGTCATGGCTGTCCGGCCGTCCGCTCAAACCCATCATCTTGGGCTGGCTGGGGCCGTAGATGTCGGCATCCAGCAGCCCGACGGTGGCACCCTCACGGGTCAGGGCCAGTGCCAGGTTGACGGCGGTGGTGGACTTGCCCACGCCGCCCTTGCCCGACGCCACTGCCAGCACGTTCTTCACGTCGGGCAGCGGCGTGAGCTCTCCCTGGACCTTGTGGGAGGCTACCTTCCAGGCGATGTTGACCACGGCGGCCTCGATCTCCGGCCGTGCCTCCAGTTCGGACTGAATGGTACCCGCCAGGTCGTCGACCAGGCTTGCCGCCGGATATCCCAGCACTATATCCACGGCGACCCTGGCGCCATCCACCGCGACACCCTTGACGGCCCGGGCGCTGACCAGGTCTTCGCCGGTGATCGGATCGCTGACGCCGGCGAGAATGTTTTCGATGTCTGATTGTTCCACTGATCTGACTCGCAGGGGCTGTGCAAAGGGCGCAGATTATACATGCAGTGTGGCGACCGAGCGGTGAAACTTTTGCCTGCCGTGAGTACATTTTTTCCGGCAGTTCTTCGATAATGTGCCGATGGACCAACAACAACGAAAAATTCTGGTGACGTCGGCCCTGCCCTACGCCAACGGCTCCATTCACGTGGGCCACATGGTGGAGCACATCCAGAGCGACATCTGGATCCGGGCGCTGCGGCTGCGCGGCCATGAATGCCACTTCGTCTGCGCTGACGATGCCCACGGCACCCCCATCATGGTCAATGCCAGGAAGCGGGGGATCACCCCGGAGCAACTGATCACGGAAAGCCGCGCGGAACATGAAGCCGACCTGGACGATTTCGGCGTTCACTACGACTTCTATCACACCACCCATTCACCGGAAAACCAGGAACTGGTGGAAGACATTTTTGCCGGCATGCAGCAGCGCGGCCTGGTGGAAGTGCGGGAGATCGAACAGTATTACGACGAGGAGGCCGGCATGTTCCTGCCGGACCGGTTCATCAAGGGCCAGTGTCCGCGCTGCAAGACGCCGGACCAGTACGGCGACGCCTGCGAAAACTGCATGGCCACCTACTCCCCCACGGATCTGATCGAACCCTACTCCACCGTATCCGGATCCAAGCCGGTGCTGCGCACTTCCGATCACTATTTCGTCAAGCTGTCGGCACGCCAGGAGTTCCTGGAAGAATGGGTCGCCCGGGGTCACCTGCAGGACGAGGTGGTCAATAAGCTCAACGAGTGGTTTGAAGGCGGGCTGCAGGACTGGGATATCTCCAGGGACTCACCCTATTTCGGATTTAACATTCCCGGGGAAGAGAACAAGTTTTTCTACGTCTGGGTCGACGCACCCATCGGCTACATGGCCAGTTTCCGATGCCTGTGCCGGGAAAAAGGCATCGATTTCGACCAGTTCTGGCGACCGGGCAACGATACCGAGCTTTACCACTTCATCGGCAAGGACATCGTCTACTTCCACACCCTGTTCTGGCCCACCATGCTGGAGGCCGCGGGCTACCGCCTGCCCACTTCGGTGTTTGTCCATGGATTTCTCACCGTGGACGGCAAGAAGATGTCCAAGAGCCGCGGCACGTTCATCATGGCGCGCACCTACCTGGACCACCTGGCGCCGGACTACCTGCGCTACTACTTTGCCTCCAAGCTGGGCAGCGGACTGTCCGATATCGACCTGAACCTGGAAGACTTCGTGGCTCGGGTCAATTCGGACCTGGTCGGTAAGGTGGTCAATATCGCCAGCCGCTGCGCCGGTTTCATCAAGAAGCATTTTGACGGTCGGCTGGCGCCGACTCTGCCAGCCGATGATCCGCTCACGGCTGAGTTCGCGGGGGCCGCTGACAGCATCGCCCAGCAGCTGGAAGCCCGCGAATACAACCGGGCGGTGCGCCAGATCATGGCCCTGGCCGACCAGGCCAACCGCTACATCGATGAGCACAAGCCGTGGCAGATGATCAAGCAGCCGGAACTGCGGGACCAGGTGCACCAGGTGTGTTCCCTGGGCATCAACCTGTTCCGCTGCCTGATGGTTTACCTGAAGCCCATCATCCCGTTCACTGCGGCCCGGGCCGAAGAATTCCTCAACGCGGGTGAGCTGCGCTGGAGCGACGTGCAGGCGCCGCTGCTGGACCACGCGATCAACCCCTACCAGCCGCTGATGGTCAGGATCGACGACAAGCAGGTTTCAGCGATCATCGAAGCATCCCGGGACACCCTGGCCGAAGCCGGCGGCGAGGCGGACAGCCAGGCCGATGCTGTAGCGGCGAACCCCATCGCCGACGAAATCACCATCGATGATTTCGCCAGGGTGGACCTGCGGGTGGGGCGAATCATAGAGGCCGATTTCGTCGAAGGCGCCGACAAGCTGCTGAGACTGCGGGTGGATATCGGCATCGACCAGCGACAGGTTTTCGCCGGCATCAAGGCCGCCTACGATCCGTCCACCCTGATTAACCGCAAGGTGGTACTGGTAGCCAACCTGGCGCCGCGCAAAATGCGCTTCGGCGAATCCCAGGGCATGGTGCTGGCCGCGGGACCCGGCGGCAAAGACATTTTTCTGCTCGACCTGGATGACGGAGCAGAACCCGGCATGCGAGTAACGTAAAGGCAACAGCCATGGAATACCTGCTGATCCTGATCAGCGCCGTTTGGGTCAATAACTTCGTCCTGGTGAAGTTCCTGGGCCTGTGCCCGTTCATGGGCGTGTCCAACAAGGTCGACAGCGCCTTCGGCATGTCCGTGGCCACTGCCTTTGTGCTCACCGTTGCCTCGGTGGTGAGCTACCTGGTGCATCGCTACCTGCTGGTTCCGTTTGAGCTGGAGTACCTGCGCACCGTCAGTTTTATCCTGGTGATCGCCGTGGCGGTACAGTTCACCGAGGTGGTGGTGCGCCGGACCAGCCCCCTGCTGCACCGCCTGCTGGGCATCTTCCTGCCGCTGATCACCACCAACTGCGCCGTGCTGGGCGTCGCCCTGCTCAATGTGCAGCAGAGCCACAACCTGCTGCAGTCCGCCCTGTACGGGTTTGGCGCGGCGGTTGGCTTCGGCATGATCCTGGTACTGTTTTCCGCCATGCGCGAACGCATCGCCGCCGCCCCGGTGCCGGTGGCGTTCCAGGGACCGGCCATCGCCCTGATCACCGCCGGCCTGATGGCGCTGGCCTTCATGGGCTTCACCGGGTTCGTTGACCTGTGACCGTCGGGCTGTTGATCATGGGTCTGCTGGCAGCGGTTTTTGGCCTGCTGCTGGGATACGCCGCGGTACGGTTCCGGGTGGAAGGCGACCCGGTGGTGGACCAGATCGAATCCCTGCTGCCCCAGACCCAGTGTGCCCAGTGTGGTTACCCCGGATGCCGGCCCTATGCCGAGGCCATTGCCAGCGGTGAAGCCGAGATCAACCAGTGCCCCCCCGGCGGTGACGCCGGCATCAAGGCCCTGGCCGACCTGCTGGGCCGGGAACCCATGGAGTTGAACCCGGAAAACGGCGAAGAAAAACCCCGGGAAGTGGCCGTCATCATCGAAAAATGGTGCATCGGCTGCACCCTGTGTATCCAGGCCTGTCCAGTGGACGCCATCTCCGGCGCCTCCAAGCGCATGCACACCGTCATTGCGGCGGAGTGCACGGGGTGCGAGCTTTGCCTGCCGCCCTGCCCGGTGGACTGCATCGAGATGGTGCCGGCGGAATCGGAAACCGAAAGCTGGCGCTACCCCCGCCCCCTTCAGCCACTGGACCGCCTGGTGGCCGAGGCTGCCGAGGCCCTGGGCTGAACCATGCTGGAGACCGAACAGCCGCTCAGGGTCGGGCATCGCCTGTGGCACTTTCACGGCGGCCTCAAGCTGCGCCACTGGAAAAAGATTTCCATGGAGTCGCCGCTGACATCCGCCGGCCTGCCCGACCGGCTGGAGCTGCCGCTGCGGCAGAACATTGGTGAGGTACCCATGGTTGCGGTGCAGCCGGGCGATCGCGTCCTGAAGGGCCAGCAGCTGACCCGCACCAACGGCAGCGTCAGCGCCCATATCCACGCGCCCGCCAGCGGCGTGGTGACCGAGATCGGCACCGTGCGGGCACCCCACCCCTCCGGACTGGAATTCCCCGGCCTGGTCATCGAGCCCGACGGCACTGACGGAACCTGCTACCAGGAGCCTATCAGTGACTGGCTCAATGCCGACCCGAACCTGCTGCTGGACCGGGTATTCCACAGCGGCATTGTCGGACTGGGCGGCGCCCTGTTTCCTACCCATGCCAAGCTGCGACGTTCGGAACAGCGCCCGGTTGAAGTGCTGGTGCTGAACGGCGCCGAATGCGAGCCCTATATCAGCTGTGACGAGACGCTGATGCGCGACCGGCCGCGGGAGATCATCCGCGGCGCCTGCATCATGCGACACATGCTCAACGCCCGTCAGTGCGTCATCGCCATCGAGGACCAGATGGGGGTGGTGGAGCAGGTGCTGCGAGATGCCCTGGAGGAACTGGGCATGTCCGACCAGGCCCTGGTCGTCAAGGTCCCCACCATCTATCCCGAGGGTGGCGAGAAGCAGCTGATCCGGGTGCTGACCGGTCGCGAGGTTCCCTCGGGCGGACTGCCCATGGACGTGGGCGTGGTGTGCCAGAACGTGGCCACCGCCGCCGCCACCTATCGGGCCGTTGCCCTGGGTGAGCCACTGATGTCCCGCATCGTGTCGGTGACCGGGCGCGGCGTGCAGCAACCCTGCAACGTCGAGGCCCTGCTGGGTACTCCCATCAGCCGACTGACCGCCGCCGCGGGCGGCTACACGGACCAGGCCCAGCGCCTCATCATGGGAGGCCCCATGATGGGGCTGTCCCTGCCCGACGACGACCTGCCGGTCACCAAGGCCACCAACTGTGTGCTGGTGCTGACCCATAGGGACGTATCGCCGGTCGCGCCGGAACTGCCCTGCATCCGCTGTGGTGAATGTGCCCGGGTCTGCCCGGCCCAGCTGCAGCCACAGCAGCTGCTGTGGCACATCCGGGCCTCGGAGTTCGACCAGGCCGAGGACCTCAGCCTGGCCGACTGCATCGAGTGTGGCTGCTGCGCCTTCGTCTGCCCCAGCCAGATCCCCCTGGTGGACTACTACCGCTACGGCAAGACCGAGAACCGTGTGCGGGCGGCGGATCGCCAGCGGGCGGAGCACTCCAAGCAGCGCCTGGACGCTCGCAATATCCGGCTGGAGGCCCAGAAGAAACAGCGCAAGGAGCGACTGGCCCGCAAACAGAAAGCCCTGGCCGAGGACGGCAAAAAATCGGAAATCGAGGCCGCGGTGGCCCGCTCCAAGGCCCGGCGCGCCCAGCGGGATCCCGAAGCATGAAGTTCGCCACCGCGGGTGCGCCCCACGTTCCTGCACCGAAATCCGTCCACTGGGTGATGCTGCAGGTACTGCTGGCCTTGATTCCAGGAACCGCGGCCTACGTGTGGTTTTTTGGACCCGGCATCCTGGTACAGATCACCCTGGCGGTGGCCGCCGCGGTAGCATTCGAAGTCCTTATGCTGCGCCTGCGCAAGCAGCCCGTCTACCCGTTCCTCAACGACCTCAGCGCGCCGGTAACGGCGGTGCTCTACGCCCTGTGCCTGCCGCCGCTGATGCCCTGGTGGACCGTGGTCATCGGCATGGGCTTTGCCATTGTGGTGGCCAAGCACCTGTATGGCGGTCTGGGTTTCAACGTGTTCAATCCCGCCATGGTGGGATACGTGGTGGTGCTGATTGCGTTTCCGCGGGAGGCCACATCCTGGCTGCCGCCGGAAATGCTGGCCGAGCACACCATCAGCTTCGGCGCAGCGCTCATGGCCATCTTCACCGGTGAACTGCCGGCGCCGCTGACCTGGGACGCGGTGACCCAGGCCACACCCCTGGACGTGATCCGAACCGGCGCCACCCAGGACATCATGATCTCGGAGATTCGCAGCAATCCGCTGTTCGGAGACTTCGGCGGGAAGGGATGGGAGTGGATTGCCAATTTTTACCTGCTGGGCGGCCTTTACCTGCTGTTCCGACGGGTGATCACCTGGCACGTTCCGGTGGCGGTCATGGGCGTAGTCATTGTCATGACCCTGCCGGTCTACCTGTTCGATCCCGGCACCAACCCGTTTCCGCTGCAGCATATTTTCAGCGGCGGCATCGTGCTGGGCGCCTGTTTCGTTGCCACCGACCCGGTTTCCGGCGCTACCTCGCCGCTGGGACGGCTGGTCTTCGGCGGCGGTGTCGCCGTGTTCACACTGATGATCCGGCGCTGGGGCGGCTATCCCGACGGCTTCGCTTTTGCCATCCTGATGATGAACATGGCCGTGCCGCTGATCGACCGCTACACCCGCCCCAGGGTGTTCGGGCAATGAGCGACGCATCAAAACTGGTCTCCTTCAGCAGTCTCAAGCTGGGCATCACGGTGCTGGTGGCCATTGCCATCCTGACCCTGGCGTACCAGCTGACCCGGGACCGTATCGCCGAGCAGCAGCGCCGGGCCGAGTTGCGCGGCATCATGGAAATCCTGCCGGCAGACATTTATGACAACGACATCCTGGCCGACGTGATACCCGTGCAGTCGGAACTGCTGGGCGATGCCCCGGAGTCCAATCGCCCGGCAGCCCTGGAGAACCGCAAGATCTACCGGGCCCGAAAGAACGGGCAGCCGGTGGCCGCCGTCATGCAGGTAACAGCCCCGGGCGGCTACAACGGCAACATCGAGCTGCTGGTGGGCGTTTTGCTGGACGGCCGGCTGTCCGGCGTTCGGGTGACCAGTCACAAGGAGACACCGGGGCTGGGAGACGGGATCGAGCTGCGCGTCAGCGAATGGGTTCTGGCCTTCACCGGCAAATCCCTCGGCCAGCCCCCGGCCGATCGGTGGAAGGTCGAGCGGGACGGCGGAGACTTCGATCAATTCACCGGTGCAACCATCACCCCCCGGGCCACCGTTGCAGCGGTGCGGAAATCACTGGAGTATTTTGCCGCCCAACGCGATATCCTGTTCACAGAAACCGGGGATTCAACCCCGTCCCAAGAATCTGACCCCGACGGAAACACCAATGGCTGATACCAACCAGACCGGCAACATGGCCGTGTTCTGCGATTTTGAGAACGTGGCGCTGGGCGTGCGCGACGCCAACTACACCCGCTTTGACATCCAGAAGGTCCTCGAGCGCCTGCTGCTCAAGGGCAACATCGTGGTGAAAAAAGCCTACTGCGACTGGGATCGTTACAAGAAATTCAAAGCTGACATGCACGAGGCCTCGTTTGAACTGATCGAGATCCCCCACGTGCGCCAGTCAGGCAAAAACTCCGCCGACATCCGCATGGTGGTGGACGCCCTGGACCTTTGCTACACCAAGTCCCACGTGGACACCTTTGTCATCGTCAGCGGCGACTCCGACTTTTCGCCCCTGGTGAGCAAATTGCGGGAGAACAACAAACTGGTCATCGGCGTGGGCGTCAAGCAGTCCACCTCGGACCTGCTGATCGCCAACTGCGACGAATTCATCTACTACGACGACCTGGTGCGCGAGGCAGACAAGCGCCGCAAGCCCAAGAAGAAAAAGGTCCAGAAGAAAACCACCGCCAAGAAAGCGGAGCCGGCCGACCGCTCCCAGGAAGCCCTGGACCTGGTCATGGAGACCGTGGAAGACCTGTTCCGCGAACGCGGCGACAAGAAAGTCTGGGGCTCCATGGTCAAACAGGCCATCAAGCGCCGCAAGCCGGGATTCAATGAAAGCTACCACGGCTTCAAGAGCTTCACCGAACTGCTGGAGCAGGCCAAGAAGCAGGGTTACCTGCAGATGGTGTCCGACGAGGATTCGGGGGGGCATATCATCGTGGGGTATTCGGGGGATGATTGATTCATCCGCAAGACGGGTCATCCATGACCCGCTCGCGGGCGCTGCGCAAAATGCGATTTTGCTCCGCTTACGGCCTCCGGCCGATGGCACATCCCTGTGCCAATTGGCTTCGGTCACTCCCTCAACCCCGCCAGCTGCCGCGCCAGGTCCGCGTTCATCTCCCCCACCAGCTCCTGGAAGCGGGGATGTCCCCACAATGGCTCAAACAGCGGGTCCACCTCGGGACGCGGCCAGCGCTCGTTGTACCAGGTTGACCGGCGGCCCTGGTCTATGGCGGTTTTGAAGGCGTCCAGGGCGTCCTCCAGCTTGCCTTCCAGTACCAGGGCCTGGGCATCCGCCCAGCCATATCCCTGGGTTCCGTTGCGGGGGCTGCGGGCAAAGTGGGTGCGCAGGCCGGCCAGCACCGCTGCCATCCTGTCCGTTTCACCCAGCTGCTTCAGCCCAAAGGCCAGGCACAAGGCATCTTCTACCGAGGAGTAACCCACGTAGACCGGCTCTCCGGCCAGGCGCGGATCAGACTGGACCAGCAGATCAACGCCACGCTGGTGCCTGCCCGCCAGCACCGCCGCGCGTCCGGCAAAGCGGTAGTCGTTTCTCACTGGGTTGGCGCGGCTTTCCAGTCGTGTGGCCAGGATCTGGTAAGCACCCTCGTAGTCCTGCCGAAAAAACCCTTCGACCCATCGAGCGTCACTGGAGACGTCACGGACCTGTTCAAAAACCACCGTGGCTTCCTCGATTCCGCCCAGGTCCAGCCAAAGCCGCGCCAGGCTTGATCCCGCAGGTCCGCCAGTACTCTCGGCTGACCGCACCAGTCGGACCGCCTGAGCCAGGTCTCCATCAACGTTGGCGACCAGGGAAGCCAGCGCCAGCTGGCCCCTTACGCCGGTCGGAGTGACCTCAATTTCCTGCTGGAAGCGCCGGCGCGCCTCGTCGAACTCCCCGGTGTACTGCAGCAGCGACCCCAGGAAGGCATTGCCATTGGGCGCAATGGGATCGATCTGCAGGGCATTGCGGGCATATTCAATGGCCCCGACGTAATGGTCGGTGTTGGCCAGGAAGTTGGCGTAAAACCGGTTGATCTCAGCGTCATTGGCATTCAGAGCCAGGGCTTTCCGATAGGCTTCGTCCGCGGCGTCCCGATCCAGCGGACGGCGCCCGGCCAGCTGCCAGCGCCATTGTTTCAGCACTGCCAGGGCAGCGTGGGCCTCGTAAGACTGGGGATCGAGACCCAGGGCGGTCTGAATGGCGGACTCGGCCTGGTCGAAGGCCTCGGCGAATTCCAGCGTCCGGTAGTTCACGTGCAGCCGCAGGATACCCAGGGCCAGGGCCGCATAGGCCGGCGCGAACTCGTCGTCCAGGGCAATGGCTTCGCGGAACAGGGTGATGCCTTTGTTGGCCCCCTCCAGGGTCCGCAGGCGCATATTGGAGCGGCCAGCCAGGTAGCGGTCGAACGCCTGGAAGTTCCTTGCCTGCAGCACCTGCAGCGGCTGATTCTCCAGCAGGGTCAGCTGCAGCCTGTCGGCTACCGCCGATGCGATGGAAGACTGGATTTCAAAAACGTCGCCCACCGCCTCGTCATAGCTCTCCGACCACAGCGTGCTGCCGCCACCCACCTGGATCAGCTGAGCTGTAATGCGCAGTCGCTGGCCGGACTGGCGTACGCTGCCGGACAGCAGGTGGGTTGCCTTCAGTGCCTGACCGATCTCGGCCACGGACGCATCGGAATTCTTGTAGGCAAAAGACGAGATGCGTCCGATGACCTTGATGTCGTTCAGCCGCGCCAGCACATTGATCAATTCCTCACTCAGCCCGTCGGCCAGGTACTCGTTGTCCGGGTTATCGCTGACATTGGCCAGGGGCATCACCGCCACCACCGCCGGCCCCTGGGGCACCATACCCGAATCATCGCTCGTTCCAGGCAGTACCCGATCCAGCACCGCGTAGGCTGCCGCCAGAAACACGCCCGCCAGCGCCACCAGCACGAGGTAGTCGGATCCCCGCAGGCTGAGTTCGCCACCAGCGGCGGGGCGGGTACGGACCAGGCCGTCAGCCGTCAGGTCATATCGCCAGCCAAGAAACAGCACCAGGGGAAACAGCAGGATGGCGGCCACAACCAGCACACGCAGGTGCAGGTCGGTCAGGCCAAGCGCCGGAAACACCACGTCGGCCACCTGCAGCACCAGCCACACCGCGACAGCGTAACCGGCGGCCAGCCGGAACACCCGGCGGCGCCGGAGTTCGGCAAAAGCGGTGACCAGTCGCGCGGAAAATCGTGCCACCGGTACCTTTTTTACCCGCCCTGTTTCTGCTGCTGTTCGATCTTGGCCCAGGAATCCCGCAGGGAGACCGTGCGATTGAACACCGGCGCATCCGGCTGATGGTCTTTGACGTCGGCCACGAAATACCCGAGGCGTTCAAACTGGAAATGGTCCTCGGGCTGGACATTGGACATGCTGGCCTCCAGCTTGCAGTCCGTCAGCACCTCCAGGGAGTCGGGGTTCAGGTACTCCAGGAAATCTTTGCCTTCTTTACCGTCGGCGGGCTGGGCCCGGACGAACAGGCGATCGTAGACCCGCACCGTGGCGTCCACCGCATGGTCGGCCGACACCCAGTGAATAGTGCCCTTGACCTTGCGGTCGGAGGTGCCGGTGCCGCTGCGGGTGTCCGGGTCGTAGGTGCAACGCAGCTCCACCACCTGGCCGTTGTCGTCCTTGATCACTTCCTGGCAGTCGATGATGTAGCCATAGCGCAGGCGCACCGCCCCACCCGGCTTGAGCCGGAAGTATTTCCTGGGCGGGTCCTCCATGAAATCGTCCTGCTCGATGTACAGCTCCCGGGAAAACGGCATCTTGCGGCTGCCCAACTCCGGCCGCTGGGGGTGGTAGGGACACTCCATTTCCTCCACCTGGCCCTCGGGATAATTGGTCAGCACCACCTTGATGGGTTTGAGCACCGCCATCACCCGACGGGCGCTGTGGCTGAGCGAGTCCCGGGCCACGCCCTCCAGCACGCTCAACTCCACTTTGTTTTCGGCCTTGCTGATTCCAATCCGGTCACAGAATTCGCGAATGGCATCCGGCGGGTAGCCGCGCCGGCGGATCCCGGACAGGGTCACCATGCGCGGATCGTCCCAGCCATCCACGTGACCTTCGTCCACCAGCTGCTTGAGTTTGCGCTTGCTGGTCACCGCGTAAAGGATGTCCAGCCGGGCGAACTCGATCTGCTGGGGATGGCAGTCCACGGTGATGTTGTCCAGCACCCAGTCGTACAGTGGCCGATGGTCCTCAAACTCCAGGGTACACAGGGAATGGGTGATGCCCTCCAGCGCATCGGAGATGCAGTGGGTGAAGTCGTACATGGGGTAGATGCACCAGGCATCACCCGAGCGCTGGTGCTCCATGCGCTTGATGCGGTAAATCACCGGATCCCGCATGTTGATGTTGGGCGCCGCCATGTCGATCTTGGCCCGCAGCACCATCTCGCCATCCTCGAACTCCCCGGCGCGCATGCGGCGGAACAGGTCCATGCTTTCTTCCACCGGCCGGTCACGGTAGGGGCTGTTGCGCCCTGGCTCTTTCAAGGTGCCGCGGAACTGACGCATCTCCTCGGCTGAGAGCTGGTCCACGTAAGCCAGGTCTTTGCTGATCAACTCCTCGGCGTACTGGTAAAGCTGCTCGAAATAATCCGAGGCGTGCAGCAGTTCCTCCCACTCGAAACCCAGCCAGCGGATATCCCGTTCAATGGCCCGGGAAAACTCCAGGTCTTCCTTTTCGGGGTTGGTGTCGTCGAAGCGCAGGTTGCAGGTCCCGCCGTAATCCCGGGCCACCCCGAAATTCAGGCAGATGGACTTGGCGTGACCGATATGCAGGTAGCCGTTTGGCTCCGGCGGAAATCGGGTAGCCACGCGCCCGCCGTGTTTGCCCGAGGCGTTGTCCCGATCGATGATCTGCCGGATAAAGTTGCTTTTTTTTGTGGTGCTGTCGTCGCTCATGGAATGGCCCGAAGGCTGATAACTCGAAACCGGAAAGTGTAACCCCAAACCACCGGATTGAGCAGGATTATTACCGGCTCTCGTCGGCAATCTGATGCAGGATGCGACGGCCCGCAACGGCTTCCCGGGATTTGGGAAAAAGACCGACCAGGGTGTCGGCGAAATACGCCGAACGATTGGGCCGTTTGGCCGACAGGTAAGCTTCGGATACGGCCAGCAGCGTTGATGGAATATGGTCGTCCCGGGACCCCCTCTGCAGGTGGACATTGACGATGTTGGCCGCCTCGTCGATCTTGCCATTGGCCGCGAATCGCGCCGCAAGGCGCAGGTGCTGGTCCACCGGCAGCTTGGGTTGTCCCTGGCTGACCGCCACGTAGTCGGCGTACATGCGATCGATAAACGCATTGGTGGACTCGTCGGTTTCCCGGCTGTCCAGCAGGGCGGCGGCCGCGCTGTGAAACTCGGGGTGACCCGGATCGAACTTCCAGGCGGAGTAACGCAGCTTTTTCAGGTCCGGGTTATCCGGCGCCATCCCCTGCAGCCGGGCCAGCAGCCGGCGGGCCTGTTTCAGTTTGTGCTGGTCGACCAGCTCCCGGGCCTGCCCCATCCCCGCCGTCACCCGGTGCTCGATGAACGTGGGGCTGACCATGCTGGGCCGCATCAGGCTGAGCGCCGCCATCACCACGCCGATCAGGAGCCCGGCAGCAAAACAAAGCCCGCGCAGCATGACCGGCGAACCGTCGCCCAGGAACAGCCATGCGGCTTCCACCAGAATCCAGACCAGCAGCAGCGCCAACCAGTTCAGCACCAGTCCGGCCAGGGGCCCCGGAATGAAGAAGAACGGCCGGGTCCGCTCGTCCAGCAGCAGTCCGACGTTCAGTCCCAGCATGGCGTTGGCCGCCAGCGGCAGCCAGGTCACGGCGTCGACCTGTCCGCCCGACAGCAGGAGCGGCACTCCGGCCGCGGCCAGTCCGCACAGCGCCATGGAGATCAGGAATACCCCGACACCCAGGGCAAACTCCAGGGCTGCCGACGCCACCAGGGTCAGCACCAGAAAATGAACACTGGGCCACAACCATGCGGTATCCGGCCAGCCCAGGGCACTGGCGGTCGCAAGGGCGACCATACCGGCCATCAGGACAACCGATAGATACGGGAACCGGTCACCCGGTCCTATGGGTGAGTCGGGTACTACTGACATTCTGCCTCCTGGCCCGAATTATACTCAGTGTATCGGCCAAAAGCGCCCCGAATAGAGCGCCCGTCAGGCCAACAGGCAGCGCACCTCGAACAGTCCATGGCCGCTGGCCTGGTACTTTCGCTCAAACGGCGTCATGGGCGATTCCGGTCGAATGGGCGTAACCGGCACCGTCAGGCCCAGGCTCCACTCCAGCGCCAGCGCAAACTCCCTGGCGTAGATGTCCCAGTTGGTCCGCAGCACCAGCTCACCCCCCAGGGCCAGCAGGCTGGGAAACGCGGGGTGGGCGTGCCACCGCCGCTGCAGCTGGCCAGGCTTGGGCCAGGGATTGGGGTACAGCAGGTAATGGGCCCGCAGGCGCCAGCCCGCCTGACTGGCCAGCCGCCACAGGTCGCCCAGCTCGGCCCGCAGCAGCAGCCGGTAATCCCGCACCGTGCCGGGATATCGCCATCCGCCGCGGGCCAGGCGATGGCTGGACTGGTCGATGCCCACAACCTGGGCCTGCGGATACCGGCGCGCCAGCAGCCGGGTGGACTCCCCGGTCCCGCAGCCGGAGTCAAAGATCAGTTCACGGCCGGGTTGCAGCTGTTCCGCCAGCCAGGCAAATGCCTTCCGGGTATGTTCAGCAATGGGTTTCCGGCTTTCAGACCCCGCGTAACGCCGCACCAGCGCCTCGAGGTTTTCATGGGGGCCGGTCTGGGAGCTGCGCACTTCAG
>JAAUYH010149536.1_pt1 | contig 29108 bp, 28 predicted proteins | sample 7278061 | NCBI WGS metagenome assembly JAAUYH01 (sample SAMN14350203, study PRJNA611818) | marine sediment metagenome | isolation source: surface marine sediment (0.6m) | place: French Polynesia: Moorea | collected 2018-08
TAATTCAAGATTTAGAAGATTTACTCGATCGCAAAGTGGATGTTGCCAAGGCAGAGATTCTACATGAATGTATTCGCGAACAGGTATTAAAAGAAGCTATCCCTTTATGAACAATAACTTGTCGATTCTTGCTGTCTTATCTGACGTACCTATTGACTACTATCTTTCATGTATTCTCGATCTTTCCACATAGCTACAAAAGGTTTATTTTGGAAACTAGATCGATTTTATTGTCATTTTTTTTGAGATGATTGAGAAAAAACAAAGAAACAATATTGGTATCAAGTAAACAACATTTCATCAGAGAATCTTCTTGATGAAGAAGTTTAGCGACGCTCTTCTACTTCTTCGTAAAAATTTTTAAAATCTTCTTCAGGTAAATCTGCCCAGCTACCTGCAAACTGCATAATTTCATTGATCTTATGCTCTGACTTATTTAAACCCATTCTAAATGTATGAATTAAATCATATAGTTCTTTGTGTCTGTCTTCTGGGATTAAACTTATTTCTTCTAAAAATTGATTCTTAGAGATTTGATTATCCATTTGTTTTTTTCAATTTATTTGCATAAGATTATTTTGTTTCAAGACTTTAAGTAATTAGAAATTTTCTGTATACAAATTATTTAAAATAGCTCAGGTACTTCCAAACGTGAAATAATCCCTGCATAATTCTTATAAATAGTTTGAATTCCAGATTTTGAGCCATGAGTGAGACTAGCACACTTAACCACATCTTTAGTTTTTTCCAGAAAGTGAGAAATAAAAGTATGGCGAGTATTGTAGTTTGGTCTATGCTCAATTTCTAAATCTTTCAGGCAATTTTTCCAAATACGTTGAGAAAAATTGCGATCATTAATTGCTTTACTTCGAGGGCTGGGAAAAACTAAAGATTTAGGACTTTTATTACTTGAAGCATAGCGAGATCTTAACAATTCAAGTAGGCTATTTGACAACGGAAATTCCCTTAATTTTTTATTTTTAGTAGTTTTGCGAGTTCTTTGGGCAGAACTACCGCGATCGCGCCCTAGAGATTCATAGATAAACATGAGATTACGGTCGAAATCAATGTGTTTCCATTGAAGACCAATTGCTTCACTAGTTCTTGTACCAGTCAGAAATAGAAATTTTACATAATCTGCATAGTAGGAGTAATATTTATGGTTCTCAAACCAATTAAAGATAGCTCTAACTTCTTCAGCAGAGAAAGGTTTCGGCAATGGTTTGGGCTCAGATTTAATTTTGATTTTCTTGAAGAGAGGAGAAATAATTTTCAGAGTATTTAAATATCTCTGTAATGTAGAGTTCTTAACTTTTCGAGTTTTCCTAATCCACTCGATAAAATCTCCTGCATTTTCAATACTCTCTAAAGGTTTTTTATAGTTTCGTAAAAGAGGTATTAATGCTTTGTCTGAACTATGATACTTAGTTTCTAAACGTTTTTTCAGTTTATCAATTAGAAGTGTTCTTTCCCGTGCAGCTTTCTCTTGGTCAGACTCTTTGACCTCATGAGAGGCAAGATTCAGAGAGTTTAAACTTTCATTGGGGAGGTATTTTGATTTTAGTTCAGTGTTATCAGTACAGTTAAAATTTCCACTTGCTATGTCTAGAGCTATTCGGTCACATATAGTTTGTGCATGTTTTCTAGCTAAAGGATTTTGCTTTATGATCCACCTAAATCAATTGATTTAGAGATGGTGGTGGGCCGAGCTGGATTTGAACCAGCGTAGGCATAGCCAGCGGATTTACAGTCCGCCCCCATTAACCACTCGGGCATCGACCCATATGTACCACGATTAATAATCGTAGCACATATTTAACGAATTTTTTTATACTAAGGGAATTTTTTGGTTATTGGTTATATTTGGCTAAATCGTCTGCCCAAATATAAATTTAACCGACAGCATAAGCTGAACTAAGAGCCCATAAGATCAATACTAAAATACCGCCAAAAATAAAAACGGCAGAGACGGCAACAACTATTGGCTTGTCGGCTCCGTCAAATTTCATAATTCCACGGTTCAAATCTGACATATTGTTTTGGCTCCTTGTCGATCGACTACCATTTTAGAAAAGACTAATAAAAGAGAGTAGTAGCATCAATTGGGCTGACGTTACTAACAATTCTCTATATTATAGGTTGGATGTTTAGCTGGACAAATTGGGTAAAGTCGATGAAAATACTGCTAATTGTTCTTGCGACCGTAACAGGTATAGGAATTCTCTTTGAGGCGAGCTTAAGGTTAATTTTCGGTTTGGGTAATCCTCCACTATACATAGCAGATGAAAAAATTGGTTATCTCCTTGCTCCCGAGCAAAATGTTCGTCGTATGGGCAATCAAATTCAAATAAATCAATATTCTATGCGTAGCCAAACGATCGATCCAATTAAACAAACTTCCACTCTTCGCATTTTAGTCTTAGGAGATTCAATTGTTAATGGTGGCTGGTGGACAGACCAGCAAGAAACTATTTCTGCGTTGATGGAAGATGATTTGGCTTCTTCTTTATCTTCATCATCTTTTAGTTCTATCGAAGTACTTAATGCCTCAGCTAATTCTTGGGGACCGCGTAACGAGTTAGCTTATTTAGAACGGTTTGGTTTACTAGAAGCTCAAGTGGTAATTTTAATTATCAATACAGATGATTTATTTGCTACAGCACCAACTTCTATTCCTGTAGGACGCGATCGCAATTATCCTAGCAGCAAACCACCCTTAGCAGCGATCGAGTTATTTGAACAAGTTTTTACCAAACCAAAACCCATACCAGAGATGGAACGAGTAAGAGCAGAAAAAGGCGACCGTGTTGGCTTTAACTTAGAAGCAATTCAACAAATAAAAGCGGTCGCAACTCAAAACGATGCTCGGTTTATTTTGGCAATGACTCCTTTATTGAGAGAATTACAAGGTACTGGTTCGAGAGATTATGAAATTAAAGCTAGAGAGCGTTTAAACAAATTTGTGGAAACCGAAAATATTTTCTATATTGATTTTTTACCTGTATTTAAGGAATTTCCTCAACCAGAATTTCTGTACCGCGACCACATTCATTTAAGTCCCCCAGGAAATCGTTTAGTTAGTGAAACTTTGAGCAAATTTGTGAACGGTAAACAGTTATCGCTAAACAGCGAGCGGTAAACAGTTATTACTTGGTGTGAAATAAATTCCTATATTACTTATTCAATACCTAAAAGCTCCACCTCAAAAATTAAAGTTGCATTAGGAGGAATAATATCGCCAGCACCTCTCGTACCATAACCCAACTCAGGAGGAATAATTAGGAGACGACTACCACCAACACTCATGTTTGCCAGCCCTTCATCCCAACCTTGAATTACTTGTCCTAACCCTAGATTAAAGGAAAAAGGAGTACCCCTCGGTATAGAACTATCGAATACAGTACCATCTTCTAGAAATCCAGTATAGTTAACAGTTACTTTTTGTCCTACTGAAGGTGTTATTCCCTCTCCTACCTTAAAATCTGCATACTGAAGTCCAGAGTCTGTAGTTATGGGAACAACCACTTCAATTTCACTGTTGTTAGAATTACCCGCTTCATCTATAGCAGTTATCTGAAGAGTAAATACGCTATTTTCCGTGGCATTTGTTCCTAAATCTAAGTCAAATGCTCCATTATCGGATGTAGAAATTACTGTAACTTCATCACTATCATTAATGCGATAATAAACTTCAGCGAGCGAAGAATCATTTCCCTCGGCAGTACCGGTAATTTTTGCCCCGTCATCTAAAATTACTCTTGAATCTAGCAGAGTATCGATAGTTATTTCTGGTAATTCTTGTTTTAGCTGTATAGCTTTATAGGCATCAAAAGTAGACAGTTGACCATCTTCATTAAGATCGCCCATAATGATGGGGTCAAGATGGGGATAAGCACTAAAACTACTAATTAATCCCGTACTTGCTAGAGAAATTAGATGGGCATCAAAATTACTGAGAGTGCGATCGCCCGATGTATCTCCCTGCATGGCAACTTGATGAATGGCTGTGTCACCTATACCTGCCAAACTGCCATTATTAAGTTGAATATTTTTTAACTGTAGGGTTTGATTAGTTCCGTATGTAGCTGTTTTAGGAACTTCTGCTTCGATAGAAATTAAATTCTGTTTTCCTGTTGTTAAAGACGTGCTGCCACTTAAAATTAGTTCGGCTATTCCTGGGGTAGTTAAATTAGTTTGCAACTGCCAGTCTTCGGGCAAATTTTCAGCCAATTGAAAGTTATTGAGCGTTAAAACAGAGGTGTCATATTCTACCTCAAATTTCACTTGGTTTATACCCGTACCATCGTCGATACTAATGCTCAAATCTCGCTCTTCTGTTGCTGAGACAGGTATAAATTCCCCAGGAGCTAGAACTAAATCAGAGATACTTAAAACTTTAGCCTCGTTATTGGGAACAGTGAATTCTGTCGTGTAGTTTCCCCCTGCTTGACCATTATTATCGCCATCAAGGATTTGTCCGCCAAGGTCAACAATCCCATCTTCGCGACTTTCTAGAGTCACACTGTAAGTTCCTGGAGCTAAAGGATCTCCAGTTTTAACAAATGTAAAACCAGAAAATCCGTCTTGAAAAACAATTGAACCTTCAATTAGATCGCCAGATTCTTCTCTAAGTAAAACATCACTTTGGCTGGAAGAAACATTATTATCGCTGTAGAGATTAATAACTGAATCTTGAATAGGTTTACTAAATAAAATTTCAAAACCACTATTGGTAGGATTAAATTCTGTGACCTGTAACAAATCTAGGTCTATAGCACTGACTTCAGTTTCTAAGAGGGCTAATTCTGAGTTGCTTTTTTCTATTTCGCCGATCGAGTTGCTGGAGTTAAAGATATCAGCAGCAGAATTATCGGTCTGCTCGTCTAACCAAATTTCTCTATTTTCCATTAATCATCGCCCTAAGAAATGCCACAATTTTTCTTTACAGGTATAGCATCTCCTATTAGGATTGTCAGGATAGAAGACTTGGAAGATCGAAGCTATTAGCGATTAACTTTTATAGTCATTTAAGTAATGTCCAGTAATCAATAAAATATTTACTGATTACTGATAACTGATTACTGATTAATGTCTAAGAAAGCCCTTCTAATTGAGCAGTTTTTACGTTTAATTGAATCAGCCGTTCGCCCCTTTGCACTTTAAATTGGAGATTTTTATTAATACCACTGCGATCGACTATGGATTGTAGTTGACTGGCATCGGTTATTTTCTCATTATTAACGGAAATAATGACATCTCCTCGGCGAATACCAGCATCTTCTGCCGGAGTGTTAGGGATAACGCGAACGACTAAAACCCCGTCTACTTCTGGCACAAAGAAATCGGAGTTAGGATTTTGATTATTTTCTCTAGCAATTTCTGGAGTGAGAGTAATCATTTGTATTCCTACATAGGGATGAGGTACTTTTTGACCGGCAGCCAAAGTATCTTTTAAAGATTTAGCTTTATCGATAGGAATTGCAAAACCAATTCCATTAGCATCGGGACGAATAGCGGTATTAATACCGATTACTTCTCCTTGCTCATTTAAAAGAGGACCTCCAGAATTACCTGGATTAATTGCAGCATCGGTTTGCAGAAAATCTACTCTTTTGTCGGGAATACCTACTTGAGCAGAAGAACGAGAAAGAGTACTAATAATTCCTAAAGTAACGGTATTATTTAAACCAACTGGATTACCCACCGCGATCGCCCAATCTCCTACTTGCACGTCAGATGAGCTTCCTAGAGGAGCAACGGGTAAATCTTCTCCTTGAGGTTCGATTTTAACGACTGCTAAATCGGTAACTTCGTCTGTCCCTGTAACTTTCCCTTCAAATTCTCTGCCATCTTTGAGAGTAACAGTTACTTTATCTGCTTTACTGACAACATGAGCATTAGTCAGAATTATGCCAGTTTTATCGGTAATAAAGCCAGAACCCTGACCCCTTAACTGTCTTTCTCTGGGAACTTCAAATCTAAAGCGATCGCCAAAAAATTCACGGAAAAAAGGGTCGTCAAAAAATGGCTCGGCGCGACTAGCAACAGTTCTTTCCGTGTCTATTCTCACTACTGCCGAACCAGTTCGTGCTACGGCTGCGTTGACAAAACTGGTATGAGTGCGATTGCTACTATTTGTTTTAAGAGCAATATTATCTTGATTTTGTGCTGTGGATGGTTCTACTGTTGGTGGTACGACTAAAGGCTCTGCTTGAGACGACATTACCTTTAAACTACCAAAGGTCAATCCGACTCCTAACAAAAATGCCACTAGATGGCTAAGAATTTTGCCTAGAAATCCCGATTTGTTCATAACGACTCGAAAACTTATTTAAATTCTAAATTAGTAAAATTAACAACTATTTATTTTCATCATAGCTTGGGCTAAGCCAGTCTTTATTCAATTTGACTACTATAGATATTGATAACTGATAACTGTTAAATGTGGATTTGCTTAAGGGATGAAGAAAATATCCTCCCTCATACTTAATATTTTGATAGTATGCTTTTTAACACAGTTAAAGTTAAATTGTTACTTGATTGACTGAATGGTAAATTCTTTAAATACTTCTGCTTACGCTATCGATTTTGGTACTAGTAATACAGCGATCGCTCGGTGGAATACCGCAACTCAACAGGCAGAAACGGTCAAAATTCCCGATCTATCTCAACAAATTGGCAATAATCCCCCGTTAATACCTAGTTTGCTCTATGTAGAAGATGCCAGTCAGAGTAAGGTCATTTCAGGGCAAAAGGTGCGCGAGCGCGGACTAGACTTAAGTAATGATAATCGTTTTTTTCGAGGCTTTAAACGGGGAATTGGCGCAGAAATTCAGGGTTTTTTGCCAGAAATCGATGGCAAAACTCTTAGTTTTGAACAAATAGGGCAATGGTTTCTCACAGATATAATCGATCGCCTGACGGAATCCGAACAAAATCTCGATTCCCTTATTTTAACTGTACCTGTTGATAGTTTTGAAGCTTATCGTTATTGGCTCAGTCAAGTTTGCCAATCTTTATCCATAGAACAGATTAGAATTTTAGACGAACCTACCGCAGCAGCTTTAGGTTATGGAGCAGCAGAACAAGAATTACTGTTGGTTATAGATTTCGGGGGAGGAACGATCGATCTTTCTCTAGTCCAGATCGCTCGACAAGCCAAATCCACTCAAGGTTTTATTCTTAAATGGGGTAAAAAAAATTTAGGGGAAAGCTCCTCGCAAAAAAAAACCACGGCGCGGGTATTGGCAAAAGCAGGTCAAAATTTAGGTGGGGCGGATATAGATAATTGGTTAATAGATTATTTTGCGAGTTCGTGCGGAATACCTAAATCATCTCTGACTACTCGCTTGGCTGAAAGATTAAAAATTCAATTATCCTCTCAAATTGAAGCAACAGAAGTTTATTTTGATGATGAAACTTTAGCAACTTACGAACTCGGTTTAAATCGACAACAATTCGAGCAAATTTTGCAACAACAGCAGTTTTTTGCTCAATTAGATGAGTTAATGACTCAAGTTTTGAATCAAGCCAGACGTAATGGTGTGGAAATTACTGACATTAATTCTGTACTTTTAGTTGGTGGTACTGTTCAAATTCCCTCCGTACAAAATTGGGTGAAACAGTATTTTGAAGAAAGCAAAATTTTAAGTGATTGTCCTTTTGAAGCCATTGCCAAAGGAGCATTACAAGTAGCTAAAGGTATAGAGGTAAAAGATTTTCTATATCATAGTTATGGCATTAGATATTGGGATAGAAAACAAAATTGCCATAATTGGCATCCAATTATTAAAACCGGACAACCCTATCCCATGGCTCAACCAGTAGAGTTATTGTTAGGAGCCTCCATAGAAAATCAACCTAGTATCGAACTTATTATCGGTGAATTGGGAACAGAAACAGGAGGAGTTGAAGTCTATTTTGATGGCGATAGATTAGTTACCAATAAGCTTGATTCAAATATGATGGTAGTGAAATCTCTTAATGATCGTGATGGAGCTAGAACTTTAGCTAAACTCGATCCCTTAGGTAATCCGGGTAGCGATCGCATTAAGTTACTTTTTTCTGTAGACGAGCAATGTTACCTCAAAGTTACAGTAGAAGACATTTTAACGCAACAAATTATTCTTAAAAATCAAGTTTTGATAAAGTTGGATTAACTGACTTTTACGTTAGTTTTTCTAATTAATTTTTAAGTTTTAATGAAGTTAAATTATCCGAAATTTTACTTTAATGTCAAGTTTTAGCAAAGTCAGATCGCTGAAATTTTACTTTAATGTCAAGTTTTAGCAAAGTCCCAGATTAGTCATTTTTAAAGTGATATTATACGCAAAACAACATAAAGTTCATATAGGTCTAGATTCGCAATTCTGTGTTTATACTAGACTTTAGCTAAATACACTATAAAAATAATTAAAAACTACTATAGCAATTAAATATGAAGATTTATTTTTGTAGTTCTCTTGATAGATTTAACTAATTATTTTTAACTAGTATTATTTTGCTAAAAAGCTGACTAGATTGCATCAAAGCGATCGAGCAGACGTAATATACCAAAATGAACAAAAAGAAACTTGGCGAGGTATAAAAAGTGAAACAGGTAAATATACTGAGTATCCCAATTGACAACTTTAGTATGTCGGAGATGTTGGAAAAGCTTAAATTTGGTGGAGTAGTATTTACGCCCAACGTAGATCACTTAATTAAGCTACAGAAAGATAAAGACTTTTATCGTATTTATAACTCTGCTGACTATAGAGTTTGTGATAGCCAAATATTGATATTGGCAGCAAAGTTTTTGGGACAACCAATAAGAGAGAAAATCTCTGGCTCAGATTTATTTCCAGCTTTTTACTGGTACTATCGCCACGATAAAAATGTCAAAATATTTTTATTAGGTGGTCCTCAGGGAGTAGCAGAGAAAGCTCGTCGCAACATTAATGCAAAAGTAGGGCGAGAATTAGTTATCGACTCTTACTGTCCTCCTTTTGGTTTTGAAAAAAATGAACGAGAATGTCAAAAAATTGTTGACTTAATTAACCAGTCAGGGGCAACTGTTCTGGCTGTGGGTTTAGGCGCGCCTAAACAAGAAAAGTGGATTTACGAACACAAAAATAAACTAGAAAATATCAAGACTTTTTTCGCCATCGGTGCCACAATTGAATTTGAAGCCGGACATCGTCAACGTGCGCCAAAATGGATGAGTATGGCTGGTTTAGAGTGGTTGTTCAGACTACTAATAGAACCTAAACGCCTCTGGAAAAGATACTTAATAGAAGACTTACCTTTTTTATTTCTGATTCTAGGACAGAAGCTTAATGTTCATCCTTGGAAAAAAATATTTAGATAAAATCTGCAAATAGTTGAAAAAGGAAATATGGTTAATTGCTTGATTAACTTCCTGAATTAATTGATTAGCATAAATAAAATAAAATTGAGCAATATGTACATTAACTGATTTTAAAATCATATAACTTACTGGTATTATCAAAATTATCCCGATCGAATCTAATTTTTAGAGAATCTTGATAATTTAGCGTCTACTAGCCAGAATTGAATTATTTTAAATAAGAGATACTGTTTTTATGGGTGAAACTAGAGGAGGCTATAAATGCTATTAAGATTTTTACTCTCTGTTATTGCTGCTTTCTATTTTTATCTCTGTTTCATTAGTAACTTTGACATGACTAATTATGTATTATGAGATGGATATAGTCTGTCTTAAGTTTTGATTAATACTAGTTTTAGTTATGAGCAAATTACCGAACTTTATTATTATTGGTGCTGGTAAATGCGGTACCACTTCTATATATAATTATCTCGATCGACATCCACAAGTTTATCTTTGCCCTCACAAAGAAACATATTTCTTTGTTCCAGAGCCTACTCGTTCAAAATTGCAACCTTGGGGAGCAATTACAGATTTTGATGAATACGCTAACTTCTTTAAAGATGCCAGTAACGATAGTGTAGTTGGTGAAATATCAACAACTTACTATAGACACGCAGAAGCAGCTAAACAAATTTATCAGACTTTACCTCAGGTAAAAATAATCGCTATCTTACGCGATCCAGCGAATAGAGCTTTTTCTGATTATCAAATGCACTTCCGTAAAGGTAACGAAAAAGAAGATTTTTCTACACTGATTGCTCCAGAAAATCGTTTTATCAAACCTGGGTTCTATTACTCAGAGTTAATTCCTTATTTTGAAGTTTTTCGACGAGAGCAGATTAAGATATTGTTATTTGCAGATTTAGTCAAAAACTCTACTACTTTTATAGAAGATTTATTCGAGTTTATTGAAGTCAACCCAAAGTTTACTCCAAACACAAGTATAAAAAGTCGAGAAGGTGGATTGCCGAAAAATCAGGCTTTAAATATGCTCTTAACTAAACCTAATCGCTTCAGAAAATTAGCTGCTTCTGTTTTAGGCCTATTTATACCTCTAGGTCTTAGGCAAAAAATTCGCTCTAGTCTAGTCAAACAAAATATCAAACCAGTTAAATTATCTCCTCAATTAAGACAACAATTAATCGAAATTTATCGCCATGATATTTTAAAGTTACAAGAATTAATCGATCGAGATTTATCAGCTTGGCTTCAATAACGGGAAAAAACTTGTATTGACGGAGAGGGGAGCGCTTATAAGGGTAGACTTTTTACATTTGATGGTTATGGGGTGACACGGAGACGCGGGGACACGGAGATGGGGAGATTTTTTTAGGTCACTTTTAGTATATTTTGAGATAATTACTCGTTCTTTTGATACTGGATTAAAGTGTTTACTTGCCTATTTGTTAAAAACCTACCCTTGTGAGGTACTCCCCATCCCTCTCATCCTATCTCCCTATCATTCTCAACCGAAAACTTCGATGTTATCTTGCTCTACTTCTCTTTCTGGGACTAAAACTTGCCGAGACTAGAGAACCGAGTACGATCCCTACACCCAAGCAAAAAGTAAGTAAAACCCCAATAGGCAACTGGATCGATCGAAAGCTAAAAAACTGTAAAGATATTAGCTGAATATTCTGAATCGAAAAAATCGCGATCGCACCGAGTAAACTAGCCATGATTAGAGAACTAATCAAGTTAGCAATAAATTTCATCTTAAGTATCCTCCATTTTTCCCATCGCCCCTATGTTACTCATCTCCCTCATTTTTTTTTATATTCCCTATCTTTTTTACCCGAAAACCTAAAAAACTTACACTTGTAAACTACCTACTCTTCGCTATCTGCTTTATTAAGACCATGATTGAGTTGCCAGGCAATAGCATTGAGAATGAGAACACCATTTCCCGAACAATTAGCTTGAAATTCCTCTTGAGTAGCAATAACACCACCTAGTTTTTCGATCGTTTTCCCATACTTTTTATCTTTAGCTAGCTCTTTTTCCTCTGCTGTCAGAGGTCTAGTCCTATCTAAAATCGCCTGAATAATAGGTATATAAGGTTGAGCTTGTTCTGAAGCTTCTTGAGCTTCAAGTTGTAACTTAGTCAATTGGATAATTTCTTGTGCTCCTTCTACAATAGGACTTACGCTCTGATTTTTTTTGTTAGCCTTCCGCGCTCGATCGGCAGGAGTAATAGCTGGCACGTAAAAAATATGTTCCAAGGTAATACCGTCAGGAAAAAGATCGGCTTCAATTTCTTCTTGTTCCCACATTTGCCGAACAATTTCTAAAGCTTTGGCTTTATTTTTATCTGTATCTCCTCCTGCACCTTTAACTTCTACTAAAATTCCTTCTTGTTCATTAGCTGGCTTGGAAAGATCGCTAACAGCAACAAATTGAGCTACATTTTGAGTTTTGACCATTGTCTTGAAAAAGATTATGGATTGGGTTAAAGTCTTCTACATTGTACTATTTCTATTGATACACTGGACTAATTTAATCGATCGAAGATTAGACTACTAACTACTAACTACTAACTACTAATTACCTCACTCAACCAGAAGTTTTCGTACGTATACAAGAGGCCTACTGTACGCCGATCGCCCTACCCCCCGAACCAAAGATAATTGGTCTTTCACTTTTATGAGGTTCCCAACCCACATCAAATCCTTTTGCCCAAGCTTCTTCTCTTGCTACTCTGAAACCAGAAAAGCTATCGGGTCTAACAATAAAAGCTAGATAGTCTTTTTTCGGGTCTAATTTTTCTAGTACTTGCAAATATTCGGATCGAGGCAAGACTAATTCTTCTTTTGATTCTCCCTCTTTATGAGGAATCGGTTCATAAATAAATGAGAAAGTACTGGGATTAATCATCCGTACATTATAATATTCTGTCTGAGTTTGAAAATTAGCTATTCTTTGCGCTCGACTACGAAGACAAGAACGATAAGCGCGAAGATTACTCACAAAATCTTGATTTTCAAAAAGGTTCGGTTCTGTGGGAGTTTCAGGTCTATTACAAGCAGGAAGATTACCTGTAATTTCTTCGATGTCTTTGCCTACTTTTTCATCATTAATATAGGCAATTTTGTTATCTCTAATTTCAAAAAAGCGGGGAATTTTTTTAGTTTCTGAAGAGAGAGGAGTTTTAACTATAGAGTCTGCTTCGCTAGCAATTAAGGTTACAAATAGACTAATAAACATCAATACTCCCACTGTATTAGTGAGTATATCTAAAAAGGAATCTAAATTTTGAGTGGGACGATTTATTTTACGACGATTTCTATTTCTCATTATTTTGTTTCTTGCTGAATTATTAGTTTCCAGGTTGAATCGACTGGTTCATAGCCAATATCGATGCCTTCACCTTCGACTAAATTACGAATGCTCTCAAAGACATCTATTCCATTAGGGCGTAAAGCAACAATTAAATATTCTCTATCTTTATTAGCTTTTACTCGATCGATCAGTTTTTGTAGAGCAGAATTAGGATTATCTAATTGCTCTTCGGGTACAAATTCTTCGCTAGGATATAAAACTACACCATCTTGGCGACATTCAATATAACGGGGAACTTTTCTTTGGTTTTCTCCCTTTTCTGTTTTAGCAATAATAGTTACTTCTTGTTGCTCTAAAGCTTGAGTTGTCAGGACAATAATCAATAAAATTAGAGTGCCAATAGTGCAAGCTAAAATTGAGAGAAAGGGAAATAGTTCTACTTCGGTATGATTTCTAGCAATATTGCGCCTACGCATTATATTTAGTTTATTATTGCGTTAATTTTAAAAAACTGATGATACGAGGGTAAATTAATAAGGAATACTACCATTTTCACTTTCTAGTAAAGTAATACGGCGTGGTTGATTCATTTTTTCTAATATTGGTTGAAGTTGAGCTAGATTGTCCCTTAACCCCACTAATACTGCTTCTAACTGGGCTGTTTTTTCCATAGATTGGAGCGATCGATCTAAACTTTGTTGTAGTTGTTGTAAATCCGTAATCTTGTTGGCAGATTTTTCTAAAGACGCAACTTTTCTTTCTAAGGCACTAGCTGCTTGTTCTAGCTGTCGGCTAATTTCTCGAGATTGTCCGTGTAAATTTTGAGTCATTGCCTCATTTTTGCTTCTAATTGACTCTACTGTGTTTTTAATCTCGTCAATTATGTCTTGATTGTGTTGCTGTTGTTGATTAAAGAAGGTTATAAATTTTTGCCGATCTTTAACTGCAAATTCTCTCACCTCATTTACTTGTTCGATAATCTGAGAACTTACATCTTGCACTTTGCTAATTTCGGCGATAAACCCTTCAGCCAAAGCTTGAGAAGCTTGTCTAGCATAGTTATGAGCAGGTTCGATTAAAGCTTGTGGTTCGGGAAAATGCTGCTCGATCGCGCCTTTAACAGCTTGCTCGATCGTTTCGGTGTCGATTATTTTATCTTTGCTACTCAATCTAGGGAGTAATTTATCGTTGATAAACACATCCATAGCTAGTAATAAGCGAGATTCGTAACGCTCGACTAATACTAGAGGAATCATCACTACTACACTCAGAAAAAGAGCCAAAAGAGTAGTATCAAAGGCAACGGCTAAACCACCCGTTACCATCCCTATACCTTCTTTAATTTGTTCTACATCCCCTGCTTGTTCTAAAAAACCAGAAAACCCACTAACTGCGCTACTAATACCAACAACTGTACCAATAAACCCTAAAAGGGGAATTGCCCAAACTAAAATACGTGGAAAAGAATAGGAAGACTCCGAAGCACTCAAATAGAAAGATGAATCATCTAAAGCAAATTCTGTAGCACTGGCGCGATCGCCTGTCTTGATATAAGCTGTTAAAACGCGACTGCAACGACTAGCAATTAAGCTACCATCATGAGCTAACCTATCTCTAAAACTAATCGTCTCGTGGGCATTGGGTTGGTCGAGAGGAAGGTGATCGGCAATCCAAATTTTATTTAATACTTTATATTCTTGTTGTAATTTGATAAATTTAACAAGAATCGTCACAATAACAATACTTGCTAAACCTATCGTCAGAATTTGAGTAAATCCTCTTTCGTAGATCAGAACACCAATAAAAGTTTCTTTAATTGGCAGTAAAAATATATAGATAGCTGTAGTAATACCTGCTCCCAATAACAAGACAAGAGGTAAATTAAGCTCTAATTCATCGCGCTTAGAACTACTCCGCTTGCGGGATTTATGAAAATATTTCATTTTAAATTTACTCATACTATTTATATGTAAAATTCCTTGTTTATTCTTAAATTTTACTGTAACCTTCTTTATTGTTTCTCGATCGCATTTACTAGTCAGACATATTAATAGTTAAGCTGCCATAAAGCAACCAAATTAATACTGCCCTTCTTCTGATGCAGTATAGTATGAACGATAATATATGTAAATTTATGTATTGCTTGTTTACAAAAGATTTACAATATAACTTGTGTAGAAAAATCTTAATTTAAGACAGAACTACTCTAAAAAAAATTGGGTCCAACCATAGAAATATAAGGTTTTGTCAAGTAAGAATTAGCTACTTTTTGTACTTGTTCAGAAGTAACTTGAGCTATATTGTCTGGAAAGAGACGATCGAATTCAATGCCCAATCCTAAACTTTCATACCACCCCAAAATTTGGGCTATTTCGTTATTAGTTTGCTTACCTAAAGCATATTGACCCAATAACTTATTTTTTGCTCCTTGTAATTCTGTTTCTGTTAGTCGAACATTGGCTAGACGTTCTATTTCTGTTCGTAGTCCTACCATCGCAATTTCTGTATTTTCGGGTGCAGTGCCGATATAAGATACAAAAGGAGCTACATCTAGACGAGTAGGATAGAAAGCAGAAACATCATAAGCCAGTCCTTGTTTTTCTCTCAGTTCGACAAACAGACGACTAGATAATCCATTACCTAAATAAGTACTGATAAGTTTTAAAACTGGATAATCTTCACTGTAAACAGATGACGCTAAATACCCAAATATAATAATCGACTGTTGGGTTTCTTGAGCAATACTCTGCTGAGAAGGATTAATACTGAGAGTAGATAATTTTCTTGTCGGTAAAGGATGAGGGGGAATCTGCCAATCACCAAATACTTTTTCGATTAAACTGATGGCTTCTGTTTTAGTAATGCGTCCCGAAATACTAATCGCTAAATTATCGGGACGAAAATAAGTTTGATGGTACTGTTGTAAATCGGCACGACTCAAACCCGCCACAGTTTTTTCCGTGCCTAAAATAGAAACTCCATAAGGATGTTCTGGATACATCATGGCGCGGAGTTGATTAAAAGCAACATTAAAAGGCTGTTCTTGCTGAGAACGAATGCTTTGAATAGTCAGTCTTTTTTCTAATTCTACTTCTGTAGCGGGAAAAGTTGGCGAGCGCATAATTTCCCCTATTAACTGCAACATAGAAGGAAAATCATGAGCAACAGTTTTTAAACTAAGTAAAAAATAGTCTGTTGAGGCATCTGCACCTAAACTTGCTCCTGTAGATTCAACTTTTTCAGCAATATCAATTGCCGATAATTTCTCTGTTCCCTTAGTAATGACTGCTGCTACTAAATGAGACAATCCTGCTTGAGGCAAATTTTCCCAAATCAAACCAGCATTTTTCAGAAAAAAGCGACCAGCTATCAGATTAGCAGCTTGATTTTCAACAATAATTAAGGTGATTCCGTTCGGTAAAACAATGCGTTCGATGGCTTGGTTAGATGCTCCCAAATTTAAAGACATTCTTTAGTTATTAGTTTTTAGTTATTAGTTATTGGTTGTTAGTGGTTAGTGGTTAGTGGTTAGTTGCTTAAAAAATAACTCCGAACTCCGTACGCGAAGCGACTACCGAAGGTCTCTCCGAACTCTAAATAATTTACATTGGTTTGAGGATGGTAATAGCGTAGTGTTCGGGAGACAAATATTGATTAGCAATACGCTGAAGTTGTTGGGCAGAAAGAGAGTTAACAATTTTTGGATACATAATCGACTGTTCTACTGTGGCGATTGTATTGTAGTATCCATAAACTCCTGCTAGCTGTCCGGGGGTTTCGGTCGAGAAAATATAATCGTTATATAGTAAACTTCGAGCGCGATTTAATTCTGCTTCTGGTATTAGTCTATCTCGAAGTTCTTGTAAGCGATCGCGGATAATTTTTTCGACTAGGTCTAAATCTTTAGGTTCTAGCCAAGCACCAATGGTAAATAAACTAGAATCTTTTTGGAGAGAAAAATCGCTGCAAACATCTAAAACCAGTTGTTTTTCTTCTCTCAATTCCGTTACTAAACGAGAACACCTACTTCCAGCGAGGATAACCGATAGTAAATCTAAGCCAATACCATCTTCCAGACATTCTGCCCCCACAGATAGCCATGCCATAGTTAAACGAGCTTGTTCGATGCGGGGTAAATATAATTCTTGGCGAGCAATTTCTACTAGGGGTGGTTCTGCTTCAATGATATGAGATGGACATTCTGAGCGTACACTAAACTCAGAAAAAGATTCATTAACTAGTGATATAGCTGCTTCTTGTTCTATACCCCCAACTAAAACCACAGTCATATTTTCTGGCTGATAATGGGTACGATGAAAACAACGCATCTGATTGGGAGAATGCTTCATGAGCAATTCTTGTTCCCCTAAAATCGAGCGTTTATAGGGATGAGTTTTATAAATATTTTGACACAGAGCTTGAAAACCAACCCAGTCAGGATCGTCACAACTAGAACGAATTTCTTCTAGAACCACGCTTCGTTCGCGGATGAACTCATCTTCGGGTATGCTGGCGTGTAAGAGAATATCGGCTAAATAGGGGAGGGTGTTCGGTAATTGAGCTGCTGCTGTAGTTAAGAAAAAATGGGCGTAATCGTGGCTGGTTGCAGCATTGGCTATTCCACCGCTATTTTCGATCGCCCAGTCAAACTCCCCGATAGCTACTTTAGGGCTACCCTTAAAAATCATGTGTTCTAAAAAATGAGCCATACCCGACCATTGTTCTGGCTCGCTGCTAGCACCAGCCTTAACCCAAATATCTGCCACTACTACTGGTGTCGCACATAGGTGTTGATGAATGATAGTGAGTCCATTATCCAATCGAAATACATTTGCGGGGAACTCTATTTGCTTTAGGGTTGGTGATAGTTTTTGCATTTAGTAGCTACTATTTCGGTAGTCTAGACTATCGTAGCTCCTTTAAAAATTTTAACTTGGTAATTTTGATACAAAAATAGTAACACCATTTGGTAACGATTCTTAACTTATTTTTCCAACTCGCTTCGCTTGGGATAGCTTTTAGCTTTCAGCTACTAGACATTTATTAGCTAAAAGCTGAGAGCTTAATAATTAACTTTGATTAATCTCATGGTATTCTCTTGTGGATCGTAAACAAACTGAAAAGATGTATTTTTATTTTTTGTCGCAGCGATATCTATAGGTCTATTTAAAGTACATCCTCGATTATTAGGACTTAGTTGACAATGATGAGGATCGTTTTGTTTATTAGCTAAAATACTGGCACCACTTACTACACCTACCGAACCAAAAATTAACAATAAAGTAGCTATTGCCGATAAATCTTGCCATTTATTCATAAATTTCTTTAATAGTAAAAACTCAATTGAATTAATAAAACTTCTCTTTATCGAATAGATTAGCTACAGATCGATCGGGTTGTAAATGCGTTTAAATATCTATTTTTACTAAAAAAGTCGGGATGAAGTTCAAAATTTTGCGTGATTTTACTTAAAATACGCAAAAAAAGCCCAGAGCAATCTGAGCTTTTTTTGATTTAGTGATACTAACTAGTTAGTTAAGTTTATTAACGCTAAAAAAGACTACTGAATACGTCTTTCAAAGGTCCAACAGTAACAGTATTAACTAAAAAGTAAGCAAAGAATGCGCCACTACAACCACCAACTAAGAACCCACTAGCGAACTCACTCCAACCTTCTTTTGTCTTAAAGGTTTCAGGAATATTAGGAGTTGTAACTGTAGATGAAGGTGCGCCCCCCATGTAGCTTGAATAGAGAGATAAAGCAATAGTTAGAATAGCAATTAAGCCAACTGATGCTAATAAACCTGCCAGTTGGGCAACATTGGAATCCCTCAGAGGACCTAGTAATAAGAAAGGTCCATAAATAAAATATCCATGAGCCATACCAACTTCTAGACCACGACGAAAACCAGATAATCCCGAGCGGTAGGCGGGTAAGTTACGAATGAAAGTTGCTGTAACATTAGAGCTATTAAGCGGAGTAGCTAGATTACCAACTTGAGGGTCTTTGCCAGGTTGAATTGCATCCATATAGAAGTGTTCTCCTCTAAAATAATATTTTGACGAATCCTTTAAATAGCATCACTTTACCCTGGTTTTAGTGCGCTTTTTGTTAAGAATCTTTATAAGTCAACAAATTGGGTAAAGTTAGCCAGTTAATATCCATGTTATCACTGTTAAAAATAGGAAAATTACAATATGATTGGCGATTACGCAGCTTCTTGGCTTCCCGTATTTATGGTTCCTTTTATTGGACTAGTTTGTCTTTCGGTTTCTATGGCTCTCTTCTTTATCTATGTTGAGAGTGAAGCTTAATTCACGCAAAAGTTAATAACTTAGATTGATTGACACTCCAACGCTTGCATTTAACTACGCTTCCGCTTCGTTAAATTAAAAGCGTTGGATTCTCCCGTACTAGTCTCATAATTGGTAATCTAACCGTTAGGATTACGCCTCAATAGATTTGTTGAGATTTTTTAGCGGATAAAAATGTACTCTACTGATTCAAAAAAGGCTCTATCTGGGAGCAAATTACTAATCTTGCTCTTACTCATTTTAGGAGCAGCGATCGCGTTATTACCTTTAGCGATTATTTTTTTGACTTCTCTAGCACCACCAGGAACCAGCACTAGTGCAGCTATGACAGGTCAATCTTTGACTTGGGCTAACTATAGGGAAGCTTGGCACCAGGGTAAGTTTCTGTTGGCATTTGCTAATTCTACTTTGGTTGCTTTAGCGGTAACGGCTTTGCAAATTATTACTTCTGCCTTGGCTGGTTATGCTCTGGCAAGATTAAAGTTTCGGGGTAGAGAAGCTGTTTTACTCGTAATTTTGGCAACTCTGGTGATTCCTTTTCAGTTATTGGTAATTCCCATTTTTATCATTTTAAAATGGGGACATTTAATTAATACTTATTGGGCATTAATTCTACCAACGGCAGCAAATGGTTTTGGAATTTTTTTGCTACGCCAGTATTTCGCTACTATTCCCATCGAATTAGAGGAAGCAGCAGCCTTAGATGGGGCAAATCGCTGGCAGATTCTTACTTACATTATGCTCCCGTTATCTCGTCCAGCTTTAGTAACCCTGTTTCTATTTACTTTTATTGGTGAGTGGAACGATCTATTTAAACCTTTAGTATTTACTACTAGACCAGAATTGAGGACTGTACAATTAGCTCTAGCTGAGTTTCAAGAAGAGTTTACTAATAGTTGGTCTTTGTTAATGGCAGCAGTAGTAATTGCCACAGTCCCTGTAGTAATTTTGTTTTTAATCGGTCAGCGTCAGTTTATTCAAGGTATCGGGACAACAGGAATTAAGAGTTAGGATAGCTTAAGATTTTTGTCTATCTGGATGACCAAACCAAGAACGCTGGCTATCCCCATATTTTTGTTGCAGTAATCGTTCCACATCATCCATTGTCCCCTCCGCAGCAACCCAACCATTTTCTATATCGGGAAAGTCTAACTTGCAGTTCTCACATTTCTTCCCGTCATAGAAACGAATAGGACACCAAAAAGATTCAACGTTACGCAGCATTTCTGCCCCAAGAGAATAAACTCCTGTCATCCAGTCGCAGTAAAGACACCAGATTAAATCTTTGCCGATCAATCCCTGAAACTTTTGACGGCTGACATTAACCCACTCGCTGTGTTTGTAGTCAGGAAACTCTAAAACCCACACTAAAATTGGATAGACAAAAACTTCTGCCCAACGAATAATAAAAAATACCGGTACGGCTAAGGCTGTTGCCCATAATGCTAAATTGTTGCGCCACCAACCAAACTTTTGGTTCATAAAACTATGAATTCGAGAACCTTCATTTGCAGTGGGACGATGGACTAATTCATGGATAAAACTCCATAGCTGCATCACCAAAAATTGTGCAGCGATCGCTGCAATAATTCCAAACCATCCAGCCACTAATCCACCAATCAACCAAGGAACCCATAAGAGTAAAGAGACAATTACATCAAGCCCTGGTGCTTTAGTGAATCCTGCCAGTATATTTTTACCAAATCCACCCAGTCGAGGTAGGAGATGGAGCAATAAAACTAGTGAAGTTTCTGCACTCAAGACAAAGACAAAAACAAAAGTAAATAGCTTCATTTGTTAGCAAACTTCAGATAAATTTAACGCTCGTAATTTCTTTTTTAGCCAAGTTAATTATAGATGTTGAATCGCATTCAGCTTATCCAACCACGCTGTTGGGCAAACGTAAGTTCGGAGTGCGGAAGGCTGATAGCTTCCAACTCAACCTATACAGCTAAACGCTCGATCAAAGCTTCCCTAGCTTGTTCTCGATCGTCAAAATGGATTTTTTCTGTACCTAAAATTTGATAGTCTTCGTGTCCTTTACCTGCAATTAAAACTCCATCTCCCGATCGAGCGTCTTGAATAGCTTTAGCAATAGCAATAGCGCGATCGCCGATTACAATAGGTTTAACTGATGGGGGAATTCCTGCTACAACATCGTCTAAAATTCTCTGGGGATCTTCGGTACGGGGATTATCAGAGGTGACTACGGCTACATCGGCTAATCGAGCAGCGATTTTACCCATTAGAGGGCGTTTAGTGCGGTCGCGATCGCCTCCACAACCAAAGACACAAATCATTTTACCGCTAATAAAAGGACGGGCTGCTTTAAGAAGATTTTCTAGGCTATCGGGGGTATGGGCATAATCGACAATAACGCTGATATCCTGTTCTGGGCTAACCTGTACCCGTTCCATTCTGCCTGGAACACCAGCAAAATTGGTTAATTTTTGGGCAATAGTTTGTAAGTCTACCCCCAGATGTAAAACTGTACCCACCGCAGCCAGTAAATTAGCTAGATTAAATTGACCTATTAATGGTGAATTAAAGGCGATTTCTCCGATGGGAGTATGTAAAATACCGCTAACACCATTAGCTTTATATTCTAAGTCTGATGTCCATAAATCTGCCTCAGAATTGCTAACACTATAACTCCAAACCCGATCGCGCAGCGCCTCGGCTTCGCCGAGATCGGGCTCTAAAGTGGCAATTAAACGCTGTCCGTAAGCATCGTCCAAATTAATAATGGCTTTTCCCGATAAATAATCGGGACTAAATAAAATAGATTTTGCCTGGAAGTAATCTTCCATATCTCGATGGTAGTCGAGGTGGTCTTGAGTCAGATTAGTAAAGACCCCTACTTCAAAATTACAACCTTTAACTCTACCCTGTGCCAAAGCATGGGAACTTACTTCCATCACTGCATATTGATTCCCTGCTTTTAATGCTTCTGCTAGTTGGGATTGTAACTCTACGGCAAAAGGCGTAGTATGGAGGGCAGTTTGTTGATATCCCGACCAACGAGTGTATAAAGTACCAAATAAAGCCGTCGGCAATTGAGATTGACTGAGGAAATATTCAATTAAATGAGTAGTAGTAGTTTTGCCATTTGTACCCGTTACTCCTACCATTTTTAATTTTTGAGCGGGATAATCGTGAAAAGCAGCAGCTATTTCTGCACAGGCAGATACCATATCTTCTGTGGCAATTAGACAAGTATTATTAGTTGGTGGTTGTTTGGCTAAAGCTTTCCGCGTTACTACAGCAGCGATCGCTCCTGCTGCGATCGCACTCTGCCAAAATTCTCCTCCATCTACCCTTGTCCCTGGCATTCCTAAAAATAAATCTCCCGCCTGGCAAGCATGGGAGTTAGTAGACAATCTTTTTACTTCTGCATCCAAAGCTGAATGTTCTACTAGTGGTTTAACTTCCTCAACCTTAGTTAATAATTCGCGTAGCTTCATCATAGGTATTTAAAATTGGAGATGCGATCGACTTTGTTATAATTTGAGTCTAGTTTTTACGCTAGATAATTAAATATTTCTGTAACATTTTTTCCAATTGCTTTACAGAAGCGCGAGGAGATAGACGGGGTAAAGGTTTTTCTGCGTTAGGTAATTTTTGACACAGTACGGGAACTTCATACTGATAGGCAGCAAACCAATCTTCACGAGTAGTAATATCCCTGATTTCTAGATCGAACTGTATAGCTTGGACTCGTGCTAACTTCTCCTGCAATCCTTCACAGAGATGACAGCCAGATTTAGTGTAGAGAATTAAATTCATACTTAAGTCGAACTCATATAGATAATAGTAAATTGGGCTAAAAAAATAATTTTTCGTCAATATCTTCCTGAGAAACGTTAACATAAGTTAATAAAGATAAGATCTAAAGTAAGAACTTTTCTTCGATCGCCAGCCAATTTATGCTGGAAGGGGTTAACACTCCATTCTCTGGTCAAGGCACTTACGGTTACGTAAACTACTTGCAGTAGTTATTGATGTAAAGTACCGTCACCTACAATAAAAAAACAGCTAATAAATATTCTCTATTTCTCAATTTTAGGAGACTATCAGCGTGAGTAAAAATGGTAATAAAAAATGGCGGAATGCAGGGTTATATGTACTACTTGCCATAGTAGTTGTAGCCCTGGGAACTGCCTTTTTAGATCAACAACCTCCAAGTAAACAGACTTGGAAATATAGTAAGTTAATCGATGAAGTAGAAAGAGGCACGGTAGAAAATGTTAAACTGAGTGCCGATCGCACAAAAGCAGTAGTCGTCGATCGAGAAGGCACTTCAATCTTAGTCAACTTACCTAATGACCCTCAGTTAATCGATATTTTAACGAATAATGGAGTAGATATTGCCGTTCTCCCTCAAAATGATGAAGGAGTATGGTTTAGAGCTTTAAGCACTCTCTTTTTTCCTATTTTACTTTTGGTAGGACTGTTTTTCTTACTACGACGTGCCCAAAGTGGCCCTGGTTCTCAGGCAATGAACTTTGGTAAATCCAAAGCCAGAGTACAAATGGAACCCCAAACCCAAGTGACTTTTGGGGATGTAGCTGGCATCGAGCAAGCTAAACTCGAACTAACTGAAGTAGTTGACTTCCTCAAAAATGCCGACCGCTTTACTGCTATCGGAGCAAAAATTCCTAAAGGTGTATTGTTAGTAGGCCCTCCCGGAACTGGTAAAACTTTGTTAGCCAAAGCAGTAGCAGGGGAAGCAGGTGTACCATTCTTCTCTATTTCTGGTTCCGAATTTGTGGAAATGTTCGTTGGTGTGGGTGCATCTCGCGTCCGCGATCTATTCGAACAAGCTAAAGCTAATGCTCCTTGTATCGTCTTTATCGATGAGATTGACGCAGTAGGTCGTCAACGGGGTGCTGGTTTAGGCGGTGGTAACGATGAGAGAGAACAAACTCTCAACCAGTTACTGACAGAAATGGATGGTTTTGAAGGTAATACAGGAATTATTCTGATTGCTGCTACCAACCGTCCCGATGTCTTAGATGCTGCTCTCTTGCGTCCCGGTCGTTTCGATCGTCAAGTAGTAGTAGACCGTCCCGACTACGCCGGTCGTCAAGAAATTCTTAAAGTTCATGCCCGTGGCAAGACTTTGAGTAAAGATGTTGACCTAGATAGAATTGCTCGTCGTACTCCAGGATTTACTGGTGCGGATCTAGCTAACTTATTGAATGAAGCAGCTATTTTAGCAGCCCGTCGTAACCTAACCGAAATTTCCATGGACGAGGTTAATGATGCGATCGATCGCGTTTTAGCCGGGCCAGAGAAGAAAAATCGGGTTATGAGCGAAAAACGCAAAGAATTGGTTGCCTATCACGAAGCAGGTCATGCTCTAGTTGGTGCATTAATGCCAGACTATGACCCAGTTCAAAAAATTAGTATCATCCCTCGCGGTCGTGCTGGGGGTCTAACTTGGTTTACTCCTAGCGAAGACCGTATGGAATCTGGGTTATATTCTCGTTCCTATTTACAAAACCAAATGGCAGTAGCTTTAGGTGGTCGTATTGCCGAAGAGATTGTTTACGGTGATGAAGAAGTAACTACTGGTGCTTCTAATGACCTACAACAAGTAACCAGAGTCGCTCGTCAAATGGTAACTCGTTTTGGTATGAGCGATCGCCTCGGCCCTGTGGCTTTAGGTCGTCAGAATGGTAACGTATTCTTGGGTCGCGATATTGCTTCAGACCGTGATTTTTCTGATGAAACCGCAGCAGCGATCGATGAAGAAGTACGTAATCTTGTAGACCAAGCTTATCGCCGTGCCAAAGAAGTTCTCACTGGCAACCGTTATATTCTCGATAAATTGGCAGAGATGCTAGTTGAAAAAGAAACTGTAGACGCAGAAGAATTACAAGATCTTCTAGCTGAGAATGATGTGAAAATGGCAGCCTTGGCTTAGTTATATTCACAATTTAGGATTGAGTGCAGCATAAAGATATGCTGCTTTTTTTTGTTTTATTTTTTGGCTGTAAATTTAGTAAATTAGCGATCGACGATTAAAAACTGCATAAAAAGGAAAACCGTTAATAAAAATCTCAGTGATATTACTATTAACTCCGAGGGCATTGCTTTAATAGAAAATAGCAATATTACAGCCAAGGCATTTAAAGGTAGAGGCGGAGACATTAACATTACCACGCAACAGCTTTTTCAAGAACCAGGTAGCGAGATTAATGCAGCTTCTGAGTTGGGTATCGACGGAACAATTACGATCGAAAGTCCCGATGTCGATCCTACCTCTGGTTTGATTGAATTATCTGATGTTCCCATCGATGCAGCAACAATTTTGGCACAAAACCTCTGTAAATTTGAAGACGACAAGATTGCTAAGGGTAGTTCTTTTATTATCACGGGACGGGGTGGCTTAACCCCTACATCAGCAGAACCTCTAGAAAACTTAGATAGCGTAGTCAGATGGGCAAATCGAGACGATATAAAAATCAGTAAAAATGGTTTAGTAGGGGTGCGCCAACGAACAGAAAACCAGACAGCAGAACAAAGTTATCCCGTTATTCAACAATCTCAAGGTTGGGTAACTACCTCTGACGGTAGCGTATGGTTGGTAGCAAATACGCCTGAAACCATTCCTCAAAATTCTAGAATCGTACATCCAAATTGTCGAACTTTAGAAGCGGAAACAACAAATTGATTTGAGGCTTTCACCGATAACTTAACCTTCTGCCCTCTGGAGGGGCTGTCGCCTGGGGTTTCCCCAGGCGTTTATACGCCCCGTCCCTCTGCCTTCTGTCTTCTGCCTTCTGCTTTGCCCGAAGGGCGGTCAGATAAAAACGGATGGCTTCTACGATAAACTGATTTTGGCTTTTGATTACATAATTAATGCTTAAATTTATGTTATTAAATGTATTTTTATTTAATTCATAGAAAATATGAAAAACTTTTTATGAGAACTGAGTTTAATGTTAAAATTACCCAAATATTATGCTTAGTTACTGTCTATTTATTCTCAATAACTAGTTTTGCTCGATCGCAAAATGTCCCACTGCCTTCAACTCCACCATTACCACCCCAACCCCAACCAGTAGAACCAGAAACTTTACCATCTCTAGAAGAAATACTACCCGAACTCGAAGAAATAATCCCTAAAGATGCTCCCAATGTAATTGAAGGTATTCCTAACAAAGTTTTTGTGAAAAAATTTGAAATAGTTGGCAGCACGGTTTTTACTCCTGAAGAATTGGCGGTAGTTCTAGAACCCTATAGTATGCGTCGTATCTCTTTTACCGAACTTTTAGCAGCACAACAAGCGATCGATCGACTATATCTTGAGAATGGCTATATTACCTCAGGAACATTTATTGCCCCCCAAAAATTACAAGATGGGATTGTGGTTATCGAGGTGATAGAAGGCACGGTAGAGGAAATAAAGATTGAAGGTTTAGACAGATTAAATCCTGGTTATATTCGCAGTCGCCTGGAAGTAGCAACTAAAGCACCCCTCAATCGCCACAAGTTACTCAATGCTTTGCAACTATTACAATTAGACCCTTTAATAGAAAATTTAGCTGCGGAATTAACTGCGGGAACTAAACCTGGTAGCAGTATTTTAGAAATTAGTTTGCAAGAAGCCGATCCTTTTGACGTAACTTTAAGCTTTGATAATTATCGCGCTCCTAGTGTTGGCACAGACCGCCGTCAGGTACAATTAACTCATCGCAATCTATTCGGTTTTGGCGATCGCATTAATGTTTCTTATCTCAATACTGACGGTAGTAATTCTCTAAACGATCTTAATTACACTATCCCCATTAATGCTTATAACGGTACTCTTAGTTTTCGTTTTAGCTATAGCGATAGCGAAATTATCGAATCGCCTTTCGATAGATTTGATATCGAATCGGAAAATAGCAATTACGAATTTACTTATCGTCAACCTTTACTACAGGAACCAACAGAAGATTTAGCTCTTGGTATTAGTTTTTTTAGAAGTGATTCGGCACTTACTTTTCAGGGTGAGCCTTCTAATATATCGCGAGGGGCTGAACCTGATGGAGAAACTCATATTAGCGCGCTACGTTTTTTTCAAGAATATACTACCCGTGATGCCAAACAGGTTTTTGCTTTACGCTCTGAGTTTAGTTTAGGCATTGATGTTTTTGATGCAACTATTAATAGTGGAAATGTACCCGATAGTAAGTTTTTTGCTTGGAGAGGGCAAGCACAGTATATTAGACTTCTCAGTCCAGATATTACTTTATTACTCCGTTGCGATCTACAACTAGCCAATGATGCTTTAGTCCCTATAGAACAGTTTAGTTTAGGTGGTGCGTTCAGTGTTAGGGGTTATCGTCAAGATATTTTACTAGGAGATAATGGTTTATTTAATTCAGCAGAAATAAGGGCAACTATTTTTCGTATTCCCCAATGGGAAGCAAGTTTGCAGCTAACTCCTTTTGTGGATTTTGGCACGGTTTGGAATACAGATGACATATCTTTTGAGCAAAATACTTTAGTTTCCGTTGGTGTTGGTTTACGCTTACAAGTTAGCGCTCGTTTTGCTGCTCGTTTGGATTGGGGTATTCCTCTAGTAGATTTAGAAACTAATGGAGATACTTTACAAGAAGATGGGGTTTATTTTTCTTTGGAATTGAAACCGTTTTAGTTAGTTGTTAGTAGGGGCGAATAGCCATTCGCCCGTACAAAAGTTGTTATTCGTTAGTAGCAAACTCACCGTTCGCTTATTTTTTTGGCGGTTTCTAAAATTGAACTTACACTGTGTATAGTGTAGATAACTTTTACAAACACTATATATGGATTGCTCGGATGGTTTTTTTCTGGCGATCGCCAGAAAAAGAATTTCACTCCGGCGATCGCGCTCATCAAAAAACCCCACAATCCTTTTATCCCGTAAGCAATTTTTCACTCCTCATTTTAAAATGGGCGAACGGTGAGAGCAAATGAATAAATTAAACAGATTATTATTTTTGGGTACGATCGCGTTAATCTTATCAATACCATCGCCCAAAGTTGTCTGGGCTAATAACGATCGAAGTATTCAAACTATAGAACAAGAGGCAGCCAAGCTCTATCAACAGAATAGATATTTAGAGGCAATTAATTTATTAGAAACTGCCATTAAACAGTATCGACAACAAGGGGATATTGTCAGTAGTGCGATCGCGATTCGTAATTTAGCTCTAATCTACCAAAAGTTAGGAGAATGGGCACGAGCAAAAACAGCCCTAACTAAAGCTGAAGAGATTATTGCAACCATAGATAGTGAACTAGAAAAAAGCCAACTCTTAGCTCAAATTTTAGAGGTAAGAGGACAAATAGAACTATCTTTAGGACAGGCGCAAAATGCTTTAGAAACTTGGAAAGAAGCTACCTTTCTTTACGAACAACAGGATAATATTACTGGCTTTACTCAAGCAAAAATCTATCAAGCTTATGCCCTACAAGCATTAGGTTTATATTCCCAAAGTCTTAAAACTCTAACAGAAGTCAAAGAGCGACTAGAAAACAAACCAGATACTGCCATTAAAGCTCGAGCTTTACTTAATATTGGCAATGTTTTGAGTAAAACGGGTAAATACGTAGAATCGGCAACAATATTAAATTCTGGTCTGGCTATTGCCCAAAAATTACCAGAAAAAACTATTATTGCCGATATTTTGCTAAATTTAGGTAATAATGCTCGACTAAAATCCGAACCCGAACAGGCATTAGAGTTATATCAACAAGCGATCAATATATCTTCTGGCTCGGATATACTTAGAGGAAAACTAGCTCGATTAGATGTTTTAGTTAGCTTATCAGCAATAGAAGCTGCTACCCGAGAAGCGGAAGAAATCGAACAACTGTTAGCTCAACTTCCTCTCCAGCAAACTACCATTCAAGGTAAAGTTAGTCTAGCTCGCCATTTACTCGAATTAGAGACAAAACCGAGTAAAATTGCTCGAATCTTAGTTTCCGCCATTAAACAAGCGAAAAATTTAGGCATCAAAAGAACGGAAGCAGATGCTTTAGCGGGACTTTGACAAAAAACTAGGTTCAAAAAGGGGTGAAAGCCTGATATATCAATACTTTAACCTCAAAATAGCTAAATCCTTAATATATCTGGGTTTCAGACGAA
>JAAUYH010128363.1_pt1 | contig 29096 bp, 16 predicted proteins | sample 7278061 | NCBI WGS metagenome assembly JAAUYH01 (sample SAMN14350203, study PRJNA611818) | marine sediment metagenome | isolation source: surface marine sediment (0.6m) | place: French Polynesia: Moorea | collected 2018-08
CTCAGCATCATCCATTCCCGGAAGATGTAAGGTATAAGCAAAAAAATCTAAACGCCTGCGATCTACTACTTTAGGATCTAATTGTCTCAGGGTACCTGCTGCAGCGTTACGGGGATTTGCAAATAAACTTTCTCCTGCTTTTTCCCGTTCCTGGTTAATTTGGTTAAATACATCTAAGGGTAAAAATGCTTCCCCCCGTATTTCTATTCTTCCTTGTAGAGACGCGCCAGAGCCTGCGGCGTCGGCGTTAAGCCTCTGGCGCGTCTCTACATGGCGCGTCTCTACGTTCAACCGTAAAGGAATAGAACGAATTGTGCGCACGTTCTGGGTAATATCTTCTCCTGCGACCCCATCACCTCTAGTTACACCTCTAACTAAAACCCCATTCTCATAGGTTAAAGCTAAAGCCGAACCATCTATTTTCAGTTCGCAGACATATTCTGCTTTATTAGGAGATTCTACCTCATCTCCAGATGACAGCTGTCTGCGCCAACGTTGTTCCCAGGTTTTTAACTCATCAATATTAAATGCATTTTCCAAACTGTACAAAGCAATATTATGTTTGACCGAGTTAAACTGAGTCGCAGGTTTTTCTCCAACCCTTTGAGTGGGACTATCCGGTGATATCAATTGGGGATATTCAGCTTCTAAATCCTGTAACTCCCGATATAGTTGGTCGTAAACCGCATCTTCCATGGTGGGAGCATCCAGAATATAGTAATCATAACTAGCTTGTTGCAACAATTGGCGCAATTCTTCTATTCTTTGTTGAACTTCCGGTTTAACTGATACCACCGTGATTGTCTCCACTCGTTAAAACATAATAATAAAATTTAACTATTTTGCTCTAAGTTTTCTACTATAACCCTAAGGAATGAGAATTTAATAACCTGTAATCCTGAAATTTGGAATAGTGCGTTACGCGATGCTAACAGCACCCTACTTTTGTACTTTATTTAATCCACACTCCTAAGTTAACTGTAAATCCTCAAAAACCCGCACTCATTTTAGTCGCAGAGATGACGAATGCTAGACTCAGGATTATTGTTCAAATAATCTCGTACCCAATTGCAAGCTTGTTTTATCAATTCGTCAGATGATTGAATTGACCATAATTTAGCGCTACCATCACTTCCCAGAGTTGTTAATAACTTACCATCTGAACTTAAACTAATACTGCTAACTGTAGATTGTTTGGTTTGCCATTGTGCTAATGGTAATTGCTGTTTGGGTTCTTGCAAACTCCACAATAGTATGCGACCTTCGCTATCGCTGCTAATAATTATTTTGGCGTCTATTTCTTTGCTATCTGGAATAAACTTTACTGAGGTTATTTGTGGTCCATATACTTGAAATATTCCTCTCCACTGACCTTGTAAATTCCACAAACGAATAGTACCGTCCTCTGCTCCGCTAACTATTTGTTTGCAATCTGGACTAAACGCAACACTATTAACCCCACCTAAATGACCTTCGAATAGTTTTTTGTGTAAGGGTTGACCTTGCAGATCCCATAAACCAAGAGTACCGTCCTCACCACCACTTACTATTTTCTTGCAAACTGGACTGAAGGCTAAACTCTTAACAGCACCTGAATGAGTTGTTTGAAATCTTTTTTCCAAGGATTGACCTTGCAGGTTCCACAAGCTAATAGTACCGTCTTTACCACCACTTACTATTTTATTTTCATCTCGAATAGAAGCCACACTTGTAACTTCCCCTGAATCAGCTTTAAATACTTTTTCGGAAGCTTGACCTTGTAAGTCCCGCACAGTAATCGTACCGTCCTTACTACCACTGACTATTTGTTTACCATTAGTATCCAAGCTGATGCTTTTTCCATTATTTTTATTTTTATTTGCGTTTATATTTTCAATCTTCCTTAATTCCTGACCTTGTAAATCCCAGATGCGAACCATAGTATCATCGCTACTACTCGCCAATTGCTTACCATCTGGACTAAAACTTACACTTCTCACTGGTCCTTGATGACCGACAAATTTCTCTAATTCCTTACCTTGTAAATTCCAAACCCTAACAGTACCGTCTCCTCCTGCGGTCGCTAATTGCTTACTATCCGGGGTAAATGTTACACCCCAAATTTTCTTTTGTTGTGCGTTCCATTCTTGAGGAGGTTGCTTACCTTCCACGTTCCACACTCGAACAAATTTATCTTCTCCAGTACTAGCAAGGAACCGACCATCAGGACTAAAGCTAAGACCGCTAACAGAAGCTTTATGACCTGCGATTTTACTTAACTCTTTACCCTGAAAGTTCCATAACCGTATAGTATTATCATCTGAGCCAGTTGCTATTGACTCGCCGTTTGGACTAAAACTAAGGCTTTTTACTGATCCTTGATGTCCTTTTAATTCTACCGATAGCTGACCCTGCAAGTTCCATAAACGCACGGTAGCATCATTTCCTTTGCTAGCGACGAACTTACCATCTGGACTAAATTCAACTCCCCATAATTTACCTTGTCCTGCATTCCATTCCTGGATTGGGTTACCCTGTAAGTCCCACAAGCGTACAAATCTGTCATCTCCCGTAGTTGCAACTAGCTTACCATTCGGGCTAAATTTAATACTTTTTATTGAACCTTTGTGTATTTTTCTTTCTTTTCCAAATATCAGCAGTTCTTTACCCTGGGAGTTCCACAAACGAGCTGTACCATCATCTCCACTAGTAGCTAATTGCTTACCGTTGGGGCTAAAGACCACGCTTCTAATGGGACGCTTGTAACCTTCCAAGCGGTTGCTTTCTCTAACTGTATAAACTGCTCTTTGTAGGGTTCCTTCGATTTGTTCCTGTAGCTCGGGTTCTGGTGGAAAGAAACGCAAAAGTGGTTGTTTGAGAAGATTTCCTGCTTGCAAAATCCTAATCATCCCATCTAAAGACTGATTATCGGACAAGTTTATTTCCGCAGAGTTTCTCAACTCATTAGCTCGTTCGATCTGTGAGATTCTCAACCAATAGGAAGCAGATACCAGCAGACTACTTATAATAAGGGTGATGCTGATGAAAATCCGCCAGCGCCAGCTATTGTTCCGACGTTTTTGCAAAACGCTATTTTCTACAAATTCATCTTCTAACTTGTTAAACCAATTTTCCTCAGAATTGAGTTTCTGTTTTAAAACGTCAAGATAAGGATTTGCATTCCAAAGAAATTGTACCGGTCTTTCTCGTAATCGCCCTTGTTTATTTTGCGATTGCAAAAGTTGAATTAACCTAGAAGTAGTTTTACTGAGTAAGTTTTCTATCGGGTAGAGTTTACGATCTAATCCATCAAACACAGGTTTAGCCTTGGCTCGAAACCCCAATGCTTTTTTCTTGCTTTTAACATTTTGCCATTCCACCGCAGCAGGTGTCAGTCGGCGTTGTAAAATTAAGTTTTCTTCTTCATCTTGTTTCCAACTTAGCAGCTTTTGCCAACCTCGCACCAAAGCGTCGTGAGCAGGTTCTACATAGGGTTTACCTTCAGGGTCTTGTCCTTCTACTAGCAAGCGCGCATCTGTGAAACGCCGAATTGCTTCTTTGATACGGGTATTTTCCGGTTCGGGATACTCTAATTCCGATAAAGGTACCCGTCTGCGGGCTAATTCTCCACCACCCACCGCAACCATCCGCAGCATCAGTTTACGAATACTGGAAGAATATGTAGTATTTTTTTTCACTAATTCGTCATATTCAGTGTCTGCTCTTTGGGTTAGACTGCGGGTCACTCCCCCTAATTCTTCATAATCTGCTTGAGTAATTACCCGGTCTTTTCTAGTTCCTAATCTAACACTACGCAAATATTTCAAATATAGTTCGCTTAAGGTAAAGGAAAGTAACGGTAATGCTCCAGGCATTTGAACTACTTCATCAATTAACCGTTCTACCAAACTATGGGGCTCAAAGTACATTACCCGAACTGAAGCTGGTTCCTCAATGCAAGCTCGTAACTCCTCCCGCGTCATTGCTGGAACTATAAACCGAGATGAATACCAATATGGCTCTAGGACAGAGTTGGATAATCGAGGTTCAAAGTCACTACGTACCGTCAGTACTATATGTAAATTTCCTGAGTAACTATCTACTAAATTAGCCAATAGTTGGAGAAAATCTTCCCTCTCCTGCTCGCTGCGACACAGAGTCAACAATTCTTCTGTCTGGTCAATTACTAGCAGGAATTTTGACTGGGGATTTTTTTGTAACCAAGTTTTTAGATTATTTACTGGATTATTATTTTTTATATTAATTAATAATTTATCCCCAGCTAATGCATTATCTAAAGCCTTTAAGGGCGATTCTCCAGGACGCATTGGTGCAAGGATATGCCATTGCTTTTGTAGAGAGGTACCATTTAGAGACGTACCATTTAGAGACGTACCATGGTACGTCTCTACATTGTGTGAATTTAACTGTTTGATATAAGGTATTAGTCCCGCTTTAACTAAACTAGATTTTCCGGTTCCCGAAGCACCTAATACTACTGTTAACGGTTGTCGGCAAACTTGTTGATACAATTGTTCTATTAAAGTTTGTCTGCCAAAGAATAATTTGCTATGTTCCTCTTCAAAAGCTTGCAAACCGCGATAGGGATTTTGTGACTCATCTAAAGGTGGTGCGGGTGGTAAATTGAGTTCGTGTCCGGGAGAAAGAAAGATATATTCACCCTTATCATGCTTATTTAAACACCAAATGCTAGGAGTTTGACGCAGACGGTATTTTTCTGTGGGGATTTCCACGCGATCGCGCAAATACAAATATAGTTCGGTCGCTGTTATGACTCCATCCCCACCAGATTTACCAGGTTTGGGGGGAGGGTAAATATCTGCAGCACCTTCTAGCGCTTCTAATAATGCAGCAGCGAAAGGGGAATTATTACCAATTTGACCCCGCTCTGTATCCAATTTAAAGTTATCTAAGGCTTTTTGATCGGAGGCTGAGGAAGTAATGATTTGCCATGCACTGTCAGTAATAAAACGGTCATAGCGTTCTTTGTGAATTACTTCTGGTGCAGTCAATAAATCCCTGGTACTCGACCACCGGAAAGCACCAGCAAAACAACAATCGAGAATTCCCAAGAAGTGACGACAAGGTAATTGACTTAAAGTGTCGTGTAACCTCGTCATCGGTAGATAACTATTAGTATCGCCCTGTTTTGCATCTTGGGGAATTAAGTAACCAGCAGGACCATCGTCACCATTAAGGGCTACTCCATGACCGGCAAAGTAAAATAATAAGCGGTCATCTTCTGTAACTTGTTCTGGTAAGGTTTTTTCTAAAAGTTTATTTAGGTTATTGAGGGTTGCGATTTCGTTTAAGCATACCCAAACTTGATAATTATGCTTTTCTCGGAGAGTCTCTACTAATTTTTTTGCATCATTGACGGCGGTTTTCAGGGGAGAAATGCCGTTTTGGTAGTTATTGATGCCGATGATAAATGCTAGGTTGCGTTCAAACATCTGACTTTAGCTGAATAATGCAGCTGCAAAAGGGAATCTTATATTATTGATTTTTATCAACAATTTGATAAACTGATTTCATCACATCTGCAGGAATTTCTCTCACTAAACGAATGGGAAATGTCTTTGTAGATGCGTATTGAGCATATTCGGGCGTGAGAAAAGTCTGATAGGATGGGGAATTATTTCTGTAAATAAAAGCCAAAGTAATTCCCTGGATATATTTACGAATATCGATAGCTTTTTCCCCCACCACTTCACTTTTATTCTGGCTTTCTCTTCCTGCGGTAGATGCTGGGTCTTTAATACTACCGTGGGTCGCACCGACAATTCCTACTAGCCATTTAGGTGACGGAATTTTATTAAAACTAATCACTTGTTCGGTTAAAGCAGGAGTGGTTTTGTCTGCGGAGGATGCCAGCATCATAACGGGAATTTGGATTTTTTCTAATCCCGTTCTACCAAACATTAAAGAAGTTGTTGGGTTGAGAGCGATTACTTGTTTGACGCGATTATCTCGAAGTTGGTATCTCTTTTGTGGTAAATCTTGGGCAAAACATTGTAGCCATTGGGACCCATTTGTGGAAGCTGGAAGATTAGGACAATGGGATTTTAAATCATCGATTTGTATTTCACCTCCAGCTATTGCTAAAGCTGTTCCACCGCCAAAGGAATGACCAATCAAAGTAACATTATCGGTGGAGACTTGAGGAAAAAATCGGCGATTGGGCTGTTTATTAAATTCCCCTAGCTTATCCAAAACAAAACTAATATCTCGAGGACGTTCTATAAATTCCTGTGGTTTTATCAAGGGAATGATTCCATCTTTTTTAGTCAAATCAATTTGATAATTTAGGTTGCTACCTGTATGCTCCACTGCTGCAACCACATATCCATGGGATGCGAGATGCTTAGCGATGTAAGCCATATCGGATTTATCCGACGAAAAACCATGACTGAGGACAACTACGGATTTCGCTTTGGGTTTACTAGTTAAGGCTTTAGGAAAATAAATATCCACGGGAACTGAGCGGGAAGAGCGTTTCTCATCCTTTAAATTGAGTTTAAGAACATCTACAATCCCATTCCCTGGTTGGGTCGGATCGACATTTGAACTAAATTGAGAATTGTTAACCGCAGACAATTGAGGAGCGATCGCATCCATAAACTGCTGGGTTTGCTGGTAAGCTAAATTCAAGTGGTTAAATGTTTTCGATGCTTCTTTCACATCAATTTCTAGTTGTTCGCTGGGATAAGCATTAATAAAACTAATAATCGAAAGTCCTTCCCTATTTTTAGAACCACGAACTAACGCTGACCTTAATGCTTGCATTCCCCCACTTTCCGAACGTAAAGTTACTTTTGCCAAATCCTTTAGAATCGCACTACCACCTGGGGTATATAAAAGTCGACTTAAGGTCAGAAAATTAACAGGATATTTTGTTCGCAGTGTTGTTAATAATTTTTGGCGTTCCTCCACAGGTAATCGGTCAGTATATTTTTTGTAAGGTCCCTGTATTTTTCCGCTTTCGGCAACTTTTTGTAATTCCGCAACCGAGATAGATTCGGACAAAATACCGTAACGTAGTATAACTTTTTCAGCAGCTTTTACAGGAATACTTGTGCTTAATAGATAGGTCGCAGTCCCAAAAAATAAGCCAGCACTTGCCTTTAAAATATTCGAATAGGTTTTCATGACTGCATATGTATCTAAATTAAATTTATCTAGTAGTTTTTGGTCGGGAGGCTGGTGTAATACCAAATTGGATTTTTAAAGCCCCCTTATATAGCGGTTTTCGGTTGAGTGTAGTACACCTCGTAGAGACGTATTAGCACAGCGTGACCGTAAGGTCATAATTTTACGTCTCTACATTTGGGAATTAGAAAATGTATTTGATTCAAATGAAAACCGCTATATTTAAAACCCCTTTCTTTTATATTTTTGAGATTCTATCAACGCCCTAGTAAGTGCTGTTAATCCTTCCACATCGCTGAAATAACTAACGTGGTCGCAACCGACTTCTTGAATTTGTGGCTGAGGAATGCGTTTAGGATCCACACTTGTGATGCTCCTTACAGTTACAGCAGTATCATTGGTTTGACCAAAAAAAGCTAAATCTATGGATTTATTTCGCAGTTTCTGCATTAATCGCTGCAACTTCCCAGTTTCAATATTTGCAGACATCATCGAGTTATTCCCGGCAATAATAGAATAGGGAATACTTGGATCTGAACTTGCAGCCAAGGATTTAAGAAAATCTGAACCCGGTTGCATCTGATCTAGTGAAATATCAATTTTTTCAATCAAACTCAGCAGATTACTCAATATCTTCGCGGGAAAAGCAAATGTAGATAAGCCATTTAACCCAAATGTTAATAAGGCGATCGCCCAGTCTTCTACCGTGGACCAAGGGGAACCTGCATTTGGCGTACCTAACATAATCAAATGATTGACTATTTGCTTCCCACCTTCGCGTTCGATAAACCAACGAGATATCAAACCACCCATGGAGTGAGCGACTATTTCCAGTTGTTTGCCATGATTTGCACCCAAACCGACTGTTTCGAGACGGTCTTTTAATAGTCTGGCATTTTCCTCAATGGAAGTATGAAGATTTTCGTAGTCAAAAGAAAGAATTAAATCATATATTTGGGCTAGTGATTTCTCTTGACCATCTACTTCTACTTTCCCCCGTTGCATGCTGGGTAGTGAATTGGCAGTTTCGCCTGTAATTCCATGAATGAACAGGACTATTTTCTCTGCTTGGGTCACCCGTTGTTTGACTTGCTCTATGTGTGATTCGTAACTTACAGTTTCGTCAGGTGCTACATTGGCGATCGCTAAATGGGGATAGGAAAACTCTAACCCTATCTTTTCACTTACGATTTTTTGGAAGAAAATCTTAAGGGCACCTTTTAAATCCCGTTCTCCTTGATTTACTGGTTCGGGTAGGCGTTCTAATCTAATTTCAGTTCTACCGTTGTGGGAATATCCAACTCCTAAGGGTAAATAAAACTCACCGTCATAAGCAAATGGTAATACCCGTTCTCCCCGTATTAAGGGCGTATCAACGATTAGTTTTAGAGGATTCTCGCGGTTAACTGTGGCAATAGTGTCAATATTTACTTCCCTTAGTTCCAAGGTATTCAAAGCAGGTTCAATCCCCCGACTACTAGTTAATGGGAAGGGTTGATTGGTTTGAGAATTTTCTCGTAGCAATGGTGGTAAATGATTATCATCTAAACCTCTTGTAGACGCAGAAGTATTTATTAAGCGAGCATTGGCTTGTAAGTATGGATGAGTTTGCAATAATACTCCAGTTCCAAGAGAAACACCAATTCCAGATTTAGGTATGGGGGTAGTTTCTAGGGGTCTGATAGTTTTAATTACGACCTGACTTGTGACCCAATCATCGTATTCTTCAGCCTCGTCATCAACTTCTAGATCGCGAGATTGCAGGCGATTCATGAGACGGTTGAGAGTACCCGCACGCATACTTCCTCTTTGACTGAGAGTATCTTTTCGATAGGGTAAATCGAGCTTATCCTGTTCTAGGAGCCTAGCATCAAATTCATTAGTACAAACAATTAGTTTAAAAATATCTTGAAATTCTGTAATTCCTTGTTCCCATACTTCTTGAGGAACACTCGCACGAATTGATTTTTTACCCAGCGCCCAAATTTCTTGATTTGGTTCGAGTTTTACATAACCTGCTTCAAAAAAGCCTGCATTAATGGCAAATTGTTCGGTTAAATCGAGTAAAGCACAATAAAGAGTTTCGTTGCTAGTATTTTTGAGCTTAACTTTAAAAGCAGGTTTCTTCCATTTACCCCTATCATCTCGATAGTAACTAAGACGAATTTCACCATCTGATAAGACCTTACCGTCTTGATAAATTTCCATCTGAATCGCATCCGGACTAATCCGACTATTCGCAGGACTGGAAAGTTCGCTCAAATTTGTCCACCGAGTAATATGTTCCAGTCTGTGAATGACTGCGATCGCACTACTTTGGTTATAACCTTGAGCCAAACTCGCGAGAGGGAAACCATCAGCAGGTCTGGTAATAATATATCTGCCCCTATGAGCCAAAACCTTAAATTCTACTTTCCCAGTATCCTCAACTTCTCGGACATACACAGAAGGTTGACCGTTGTCTCCAATGTTTTGCAATGCTTCTCGTAATAATTGCACCCCTTCTGTTTCACCTTCAAAGCGTACGGTTTTTGGAGGTAAAGGTAAAGCGGTAATTACAGCTTTGAAAGTTTGTTCTCGATCTAAACCAATACTACTGGTAATTTCAACCTTACTTAACTGCGGTAAAACTTGCGTGACCTTCGCTTCAGCAATTTTATCTGATAATTTTCGTAAAGATTCACCTCGGGTTTCAACAGGGAAAAGAGCCAAATGCATAGTTTCTTCTCCAACTGGAAGAGGTACACCATGTACAGCACCTCCATCAATTACCCAACCGTATTCTTTATGATGCGAAATAGTATAATAGGGACTGCGATCGCTAATTGCTCCACCTAAAAATAACTGGTCTAAATCTTTTGGGTTTGTTGCTTCTAATTGTGGAGATTGGTTTTGGACTTTACTACGTACTAAAGCATTGATTTGCTTAAATAAATCTCGATAAGTAAGATTTCCCTTAGCTTTCTTCAAAGCTTCTGTGAGAAAGTAACAAAATGCTCCTCGTGTTTGTCCATCATTGCCATTGTATTCTTTTGCCTTTTCCTGTTCTCGACAAGATGCAAATAAGATATGCTTTCCTGTGACTAAACTCCAACCAGAAGCACGTTGATAAGAAGATTTTAAATTTTGAATTTCTTCAGGTGAAAAAATAAATGTATCCAAGGAACGCTGACGCTCATCTGCAGAAAATTCACGTACATTAGTTTCCTGAAACGGATCTCTAGAACCACTTCCAGAATGACAGCAGTCCAAAATAATTGTAATTTGCGGATTATTTTGTGCAACTTCCGAGATTAACTTAGATAATTCCTTGTCAGCTAAATCCCACCCTCCTTTAGAACGACTGTCATAGCAAACTAGAGTTTCATTCAATCTATCGGGCTGAAAATCCCAGAATTCCCGTGGTGCTTCTTCTCGAGAACCGTGACCGCTATAGTAAAATAAGACTATGTCATTACTTTTTGCCTGACCCAAGTGTTGTCGAAAATTATTGATTATGTTTTGGCGTGTAGCCTCCTCATCTTTAAGACTTTTTAAATCTAAATTCCATCCTTCTACTTTGACACGCGATCGCAAATACTCTTCAATCGCTACTACATCATTGATGCAACCTTTGAGAGGAGTAACAGGTTTGAGGTAGTTATCAATTCCAACTAATAACGCATATATATTACGAGTCATCTTAAACATTCCAGGAGACCGCTGTCGTAGGTGCTAAAACTGGGTGAAAAAAGAAATAGGAGAAAAATAGCGAACCATTTCTATATCATTTTCTGGGTTACGGATCCAAATAAATAAAAATGGAAATACACAAGCAATTTTCAAGCAAATCTTTAAATTGTCCGCTATACTTTCAAGCTACGATGGTAATTATTTTAGATGGTAATTATCTTTTTTCTTATTTTTTTTCAAGAAATTTTTTCTATGTATGAGTGTTGGGTAAGCTTAAGCTTTGAGGGTTTGAAAGTCTAGCAATGTACCTATACTCAAGTTAGCAGTGGGTAGCTTAATTTATTTTTTTCATAGACATAATAATAACTTGAACTTAAATATAAATATGTACGGGTCAAAGCAACTTATGCACTTGATATTCAGTTGTATCAAGAGCATTACCCGCTCACCACAGCCCAGCTTTAAATTCAAATTCCAAACTCATATTGACAATAAAATTATTATTAACATTCCCGACTAACTATAGGATAAACTCCTGTAGCTTCCATGATGGGAAGGTCGATTTTCGAGATGCAAGAGAGCTTACGACATCATCGGATCGGATATAAGGCAACATTGTTATAAATTTTTAAATACCACTGGGTGAGACATCTCACTGCGCGTATTAGCATCCTACTTGGAAAAAAAGGATTTTACTTATCAGTATGATAATTCAAATGTTAATTACATTATCATTAAAGAGTATTTTTATGTGTATCATCATCAACGGGAAAATTTCCCTCATAGTTGCAAACTAAAGTTGTAAACTTAAAACAATTTGTTCCAGGTTGAAGACTTGGGCAGTCTCATTGATAATGATGGGCATATTACCTTAGAATTTTTGGCATGAAATCGTGACAGAAACTGGAAGTTACAAAGATACAGTAAATTTACCGTCTACTAAGTTCGATATGCGGGCAAACGCCGTCAAGCGCGAACCCGAAATCCAGAAGTTTTGGCAAGAAAATCAAATTTACGAACGCCTGTCCCAAGAAAACCCAGGCGAACTATTTATATTGCATGATGGACCTCCCTACGCCAATGGTTCTCTGCATATTGGTCATGCCTTAAATAAAATTCTCAAAGATATTATTAATCGTTATCAGTTATTAAAAGGACGTAAGGTTTGCTACATTCCGGGCTGGGACTGCCACGGTTTACCTACGGAACTTAAAGTTTTGCAAAATATGAAGTCAGCGGAACGGCAAAAGTTAACGCCTTTGCAGTTACGCAAGAAAGCAAAAGAGTTCGCGATCGCCACCGTAGATCATCAACGGGAAAGTTTTAAGCGCTATGGTGTTTGGGGTAACTGGGATGAACCTTATCTGACCCTAAATCCGGAATACGAAGCGGCGCAGATTGCGGTTTTCGGTGAAATGATGTTGAAAGGTTACATCTATCGCGGTTTAAAACCGGTTCATTGGAGTCCCAGTTCCAGAACTGCTTTGGCGGAAGCTGAGTTGGAATATCCTGAGGGTCATACTTCGCCGAGTATCTATGCTGTTTTTCCAGTTGTAAGTTTGGCGGATGCAGCTAAATCTGTACTTTCAGAGTTTTTACCTGATTTGGGTGTGGCAATTTGGACAACTACACCTTGGACAATTCCCGGTAACTTGGGGGTTGCGGTCAATCCGGATCTTAATTACGCCGTAGTCGAATGTAGAGACGTAGCATGCTACGTCTCTACAAGGTACCTGATTGTTGCTGCTGATTTGGTAGAACGACTTGCTGAAACTTTTGACGCAAAATTAACTGTCAAAGCCACAATTAAAGGAAAAGATTTAGAGAATTGCACTTATCGTCATCCCTTATTTGATCGCGAAAGTCCCGTAATTATCGGTGGTGACTACATCACAACTGAGTCCGGTACTGGTTTGGTACATACCGCTCCCGGTCACGGTCAAGAAGACTATATTGTCGGTCAACGTTACGGTTTACCGATTGTGTCCCCCGTTGATGATGCTGGTAAATTTACTGAGGAAGCTGGACGGTTTGCTGGTTTGAAGGTTGTGGGAGGAAAAGGTGAAATTAGTGAAGGTAACCAAGCAGTAATTGATGCTCTTACTTCCGCAGGTTCCTTATTAAAACACGAGCCATATCTCCACAAATATCCTTATGACTGGCGTACTAAAAAACCAACAATTTTCCGCGCTACGGAACAGTGGTTTGTGTCCGTAGAAGGTTTTCGCGATCGCGCCTTGGAAGAAATCAAACAGGTGAAATGGATTCCCGCGCAGGGTGAGAATCGTATCACCCCAATGGTTGCAGATCGCTCGGATTGGTGTATTTCCCGTCAGCGTTCTTGGGGCGTACCCATCCCTGTATTCTACGATGAAGAAACTGGGGAAGCTGTATCAACGGAAGAAACCATCGCTCACGTCCAAAAAATTATTGCTGAGAAGGGTTCCGATGCTTGGTGGGAACTTCCAGTAGAGGACTTATTACCAGAAAGTTTCCGGAATAATGGCAAAAAGTACCGCAAAGGTACGGATACCATGGATGTGTGGTTTGATTCTGGGTCTTCTTGGTCTTCAGTAGTACAACAGCGTCCCGAATTGCGTTACCCAGCGGATATTTACCTGGAAGGTTCCGACCAACATCGGGGTTGGTTCCAATCCAGTTTGCTTACTAGCGTGGCGGTAAATGGTTGTGCGCCTTATAAAACTGTATTAACCCACGGTTTTACTTTGGACGAAAAAGGACGTAAACAAAGTAAATCCTTGGGGAATGTAGTTGACCCCAAAGTTGTTATAGAAGGTGGAAAAAATCAAAAGCAAGAACCCGCTTATGGTGCTGATGTTTTGCGCTTGTGGGTTTCTTCGGTTGATTACACTTCCGATCAACCTTTGGGTAAAAACATCCTCAAGCAAATCACCGACATCAGAAACAAGATTCGCAATACAGCGCGGTTTTTGTTAGGAAATTTGCATGATTTCGACCCCAAAAAAGATGCAGTTGCTTTTGAGGAATTACCCGAACTTGATCGCTACATGCTCCACCGCATGACTGAAGTATTCCAGGAAATTACCGAAGCCTATGACAGCTTCCAATTCTCCCGTTTCTTCCAAACCATCCAGAATTTCTGTGTGGTGGACTTATCTAACTTTTATTTAGATGCAGCGAAAGACCGATTATATATCAGCGCACCTAAAGCTTTCCGTCGTCGCAGTTGTCAAACTGTATTGCAAATTGCTTTGGAGAATTTAGCTAAAGCAATGGCTCCAGTATTATGTCATATGGCGGAAGATATCTGGCAATTCCTCCCCTATGAAACAGCTTACAAATCGGTATTTGAATCGGGTTGGGTACATTTAGAAGAAAAATGGCATAATCCAGAATTAGCCGAAAAATGGCACCAAATTCGGGAATTACGTACCGATGTAAATAAAGTACTGGAACAAGCGAGAGCCGAAAAAATGATTGGTGCTCCCCTGGAAGCCAAAGTTTTGCTTTACATCCCCAACCAAGAATTACTTGCATCGGTAAAATCATTCAATCCCGAGCAAGGTAACGGTGTAGACGAACTGCGCTATCTGTTCATCACATCCCAAGTGGAAATTGTTGATGACGCAGAAAAAATCCAAAGCTTGCAATACAATTTACATTCGGATAAATGGGATATTGGTGTAGCAAAAGCAGACGGTAAAAAATGTGATCGCTGTTGGAATTACTCCACTAAAGTCGGGGAGTCAAAAGAACATCCCCTGCTTTGTGAGCGCTGTATTCCAGCTTTAGCGGGAGAGTTTTAACTTAACCTTGACCGCATTAATTTTATTAGGTTTGTAGTTGGGCTTTAGCCCCGAAAAGTTTTAAAATGAAAGCGCTAAAGCGCAACTACGAACCAATCACCAATTACCCATTACCAACTCACAATTTATCTAACAATTCATGGGTCAACTTAATAAATGCTTTAGAACCAGAAGAAGTAGGTGTAGTTAAAACAGCAGGAACAAAACTATCTACAGCTTTTGCAACATTTACATCAGTTGGTATTTGGGTCTGAAAAACTTTTGCTTCCCCAAAATCTTGATTGACGCGGTTCATTACTTGCTTATAATATCTACCGCTAAGAATGTTTGCATTAGACATAGTAAACACAATACCCAACATTTCAACGTTGATACTCGTCTCCTGCTCGTGACTTTCTTTTAAACGTGCAATTCTTCTTTCTAATAATTGAATACCTACTACAGATAAGGGTTCTGGCTTCGCTGGTAAGATATAAAAATCACTAGTAGCCAAAGCGCTCCGAGTCAAGAGATTATAACCAGGAGCGCAATCTAAAATAATAAAATCATATTTTTCCCGTACCGGTTCCAAAACCTTAGCTAATAGAACCCTTTCAAAACGATTCCAAATAGTTTCAAAATCCTTTTCACCAATTGTTACTGCTTGTTCGTGCAGCATTTCTGAAACTACAAATTCATCATATAAATCGATATCTCCTGGTAATAAATCTAGTAATTCCAACCTACAAACACCAGACTCAATAATATCTTCTATTGAATATTTGCGTTTTCTCCCAGGATTAATAATTTCGTCTATTAAATATCGGAATGTTTTTCTTTGTTTCCGCAGTTTAGCAAAATCGACAGGTGACATCAGACTGAGTGTGGCGCTAATCTGAGTATCTAAATCCAATACTAACACCCGTTTACCATGATTTTTTGCGAGACAAGTCGCAATGTTGACGCTGAGGGTTGTTTTACCCACACCACCTTTCATATTGGCTGTTGCAATTACATGACCCATTTTTTATTCCTCTGGTGACGCATTCCCAACTAGGTAACTTGCAATTCTACTGACGATGGAAAGATTTGCTTAACTTTAAGATTCCTTAGTAACCAAAAAGTAATATACTTGTTCGATTTTCGCAATAAGCAGTCAGAATTATATCAGCCACTGGATTTACGAGGAAGCCTGCTTTAAGAAAAACTAGATTTCTTAAATCAAATTAATTGATGGTGACCGGTTAATAACAGTACGCTAATTTTTAATAGTTGATTCAAGCTCTAATTTTATCGGAGTTTATTTATAAATCTTGTTAGAAGGTAATCTTGTTCAAAGGTGTTTATCAGTAGAAAATAAAGTGATTTTAATGTGTCAGACGGGTAAGAGAATATCTTATTTCATGTCACCTCGAGCACTGCGACGTAACGCACCGCCATGTAAGATGAATATACTAATAATGCTTCACTACCAAATAGCTTTCATCAGGTCATAATGACAGAAAATTTTAGTCAACTATGTTAAGAATTTGTAGCAGAAGTCAGAAGTTAAGAGACAGGACTTACATTCTATCGCTACAAACTTATTATCAATTGGTTTCTAATCTTAAATCAGCACCAAATTATCTCGGTGAATCACCGTTTCCACACCTTCATAACCTAAAATTTCTCGAATCTCACCGGAACGGGAACCTTGAATTTTTTGTAACTCAACACTATTGTAATTAACTAATCCTCTGGCAATTTCATTACCATCGCGGTCAGATAAAAGCACTGCTTCTTGGGTATCAAATTCACCTTCAACTTCAGCAATTCCAGCAGCCAGTAAAGATTTTCCTCCAGTAGAAATTGCTTGTACTGCACCAGCATCCAAATATAACTTCCCTGATGGAACTAAACCGTAAGCAATCCAGCGTTTTCGAGCCGAAGTTGTTTCTGGATGGGGCTCAAAGTGGGTACCAATACTTTCTCCCTGCAAAATTTTTTCGATATTTCTTGGATATTTACCTTCTGTAATTACCGTACGAACCCCAGCTGCAGTAGCGATACGGGCTGCAGAAATTTTTGTTACCATTCCCCCAGTACCCCACTGAGAGCCTTGAGTACCAGTTTTTACTTGCGATTTAGTCAGTTCTTTAATATCACTCACTAAAGAAATCGGTCGAGCATCCGGTACAAAACGCGGGTCTGCTGAGTAAAGTCGATCTACATCAGTTAGTAAAAATAACCAATCTGCTTCTACTAAACTTGCAACTAAACCGGACAAAGTATCATTATCGCCAAACTTTAATTCATCTATGGCGACCGTGTCATTTTCGTTAACAATTGGAATAACTCCCAATCCCAAAAGTTCCTTGAAGGTATTGTAAACGTTAAGATAGCGACTGCGCTGCACTAAGTCACTACGAGTCAATAAAACTTGAGCGATAGGTTGCTGTAGAGTCGTAAATAGATCGTCATAAACCCGCATTAACTTACCTTGTCCCACCGCTGCGACTGCTTGCTTGAGAGCGATCGCTTTTGGTCTTTCGGTTAAACCCAAGCATCCGCAACCAACCCCTACAGCTCCAGAAGAAACTAAAATTACACGGTTACCTTTCTGTCTTAATTGTGAAAGAGTTTCTACAAGAGTCGCTATTGTAGAGAGCGACAATTTACCCGTTTCAGGTTGAGTAAGGCTAGAAGTTCCAATTTTGACGACTATTGTTTGTGACATCAATCAAAATGCATTACCAAGATTTGCTTGGTTATCCCATGTCCGGTTCAAGATTTATCATATCTTTGATGGTGGGTAATTGTTAATAAGTAAGAAGTAATAAGTAATGAGTAAGAAGTAATAAGAAGTAATGTTAGCGCACAGTGATGAGTAGATTAGAAAAAGCGATCGCCATTTTCATGGTTGTGGTGGAGAGAGTTATCAAAAACAACCAAGTAAAACTGAAATCAAACTTGGTAACTCTAAAGACCAATCACCAATCACTAAATATAGCGCTACGTAGTTAGGTTAGAACATCTATGAATTCTTAAACCTATGTGTAGTAAGCTGTTGACTTTTTACTTTTTACTTCTTACTTTTTACTTGCGCGTAGCGCTATACCAATTACCAAAAACTGTAAAATGCCAGTCCCTCTATAGCGTGAAGGCTGACATTCTACACATATAAAAATTTGCTATTTTTGGGTCTTTATTTGGGCTGACCCGGTATTTATTACTATTATCGTCCCCGATTTTTGTATCAAAGACAGATTTCTTAATTATCTCTTTAGATTTACTTTTTTCAAGTAGTCTCAATTTTTGTGTACATTTGTGTTTTTTGCAGTGATGGTCGCTCCCAAGCTTTCAGAAATCCAGACTTCAAAATTGCGAATCGGATGACTGCGTAGTGCAACACCAGGATTAACAATAGGTTCAACTAAAATGGTGAACATCCCCAAACGGTTACCACCAATCACATCTGTAAATAAGCGATCGCCAACCATTCCTACTTCCTGTGCGGGTAGATTCATTCCCCTGAGTGCTTCCCGAAGTTTGCGACGGGATGGTTTTGCGGCTCCAAGATAGTAAGGTAAATCTAAAGAACGGGCGATACTACCAATTCGACTTTCACTCAGATTGTTACTAACCAACCATAAAGATGTACAAGAACGGATTTCTTCAACCCATGCTTGTAATTCCTCAGAAGCAGAAGCTGCTTTTACCGGTACTAGGGTTTCATCAACGTCTAATATCAGACCCTTAAGTCCATATTTCCGGATTGTATCTGCTGTCAGTTCTAAAACCGAATTTTGCAAAATTAAGTCGGGCTGTAAAAGATTACTCCAAGTCATTATCAAAACTCAAAATCGAAACTAGAAAATAAATCTTAATCGGACTCTTTTATTTTCAGGGATATCCGGTAATTAATAATTGGTAATTGCTAAATTAGTGTCTGTTTCATTACCCGGAGTCAAAAATAATAACAAGTCTATGAATATTACGCGTTTATTACGCTTATAGGCTGAAATGATACCACTTTATAAATAGGGAAGATGATAAAGAAACTTACCTTTTTTGTCTTTGTTTGCGGATTTGCTTCACAGCAGCTTGATGTTCTGGTAAGGTGCGACTGAATATGTGGGTACCGTCATAGCGAGCGACGAAATAAAGATAATCAGTTTTCTGCGGATCCAATGTTGCTTTCAAACTTGCTAACCCAGGTGAGGCGATGGGTGTAGGAGGAAAGCCAGGATTAATATAAGTATTATAGGGAGATGCTGTTCTAACTTGTCGAAAGGTAAGGGGTCGATCTGCTGTTTGGCGAATACCTAAGGCATATTCTACCGTTGGATCGCTTTGTAACGGCATACCGATCCGCAATCGGGAAGTAAATACACCAGCAATTAACCGTCTTTCTTTTGCAACTACTGCTTCTTTTTCAACGATACTGGCGAGAGTAACCCAATTTTTTAAGCTCAGAGAAGTATTATTACTTGCTTTTTGATATACGGGTAATGCAACTTGCTCAAATCGTTGCAACATTTTTGTAACCACAGCTTCGGGAGTAATACTATTGGGATCGAAGTTATAGGAGTCGGGATATAAAAAACCTTCTAAGAAAGGAATATCTGCAGGTAACCAAGGATACTTCTTGCGATCAACTTTTGCTGCAGCTTGGAAAAAATCTTGAGCGGGGAAAAAACCTTGTTTTTCAAAAAAAACCGCCATTTGTTGCAAAGACCAGCCTTCCGGTACAGTAAAGGAATATTGAACTACATCACCTTGCCAAATTTTTGCGGCGATATCTGGTAAAGATAATGAAGGAGATATTTTGTAAGTTCCTGCTTTAAAACCACCTTGGGGATCTTGAAAATTTAAATATTTCGCCCATAAATCCCATGCTAACTGAGAACGAATTAATCCTACTTCTGTAAGTTTATTACCTATTTCCTGGATCGCAGTTCCAGGAAGAATTTTTATTTGTAATGGTTCTGTATTAGTCCCTATGGAGTGAATGGGAGAACTAACTTTTGTCCACCAAATAAAACTCTGCAAAATAAAAATTACTAAAGTTAACGGTAATCCAAACAGTAATAATCGCGACCAATTTTTTTTCTCTACAACCATAAATTCACTAAAAAAATCAATCACTTAGAAAAAATTAACCATTAAAAAAATTAAAAACCGAAAACTAAAATTTTCATTCTAATTTTCAATTTTTAATCATTGAATTCACTCATTTAATTTTTATTATTCAACTTCGTCAAACAGATGTTCTTCCAAATAAGGTTGAACTTGGCGAAATTCTTCCGGAGAGAGTAATTCTGGTTTACCGTTTTTCGATACTCGTGCGAAGAACAACAGCGGATCTACTGGCGTATAAATTCTATACTCTTGCTCTTTATGATAGAAGCCAGCTAGAAGCTGTAATTGCTCTGGCTCTAAATCCGCTTCTTCATCTTCAATTTCTAAAATGGTGATTTCTGATTCTTCAAATGGAGGTAATTCACCAGCAACTGTCAGGGCATAGGCAGTATATTTTAACACTAGGTCGTACTCCGACAGTACAGCTTGAGCAGTGTTAAATATTTCCTCAAGAATTGCATCATCTTCGATGAATACGGGTTCTTCTTCTTCCTCTTCACCTTGCCAAGCAAAAATTTCTACGGGAGAATCGACGGGGAGAAGTAAAACATACTCTTGACCATCAACACTTAGAGAATTTTCGACATAACATTCAAGTGACCGATTATTGTCATCTGTCAAAGTAACTGTTGTCAGATTATTATTCTCATTTTCTTCTGGAAATGGAGAGGGAAACATAGCCGTGTTGTGAGATTATAAAACAACCAGCTGTCTCTGAGAATCGTTGAACTATTCAATAAGCGATGATGCTAACTAAATAATTTTCGATACAGATTCAATGCTAGTCAACAAAATTCAGAATATCATTTCCAAGCAATGATAACTTAGCTGATATGCTACTAACTTAAATAGCTTATGATCAAGTTCTTACTCTAGCATCTAACCATCGTTGTAAGATTAAAGATGCTGCTTTACGGTCAATTAAACCTTTATTGCGGGACGGAGAACGTTTTTCCGCAATTATTAATTGTTCTGCTTGATAAGAAGTTAATCGTTCGTCAACATATTCAATCGGTAATTCTAGTGCTTTTCCTACTCTATAAGCAAATTTTTTGACTTGACGAGCTTGAAATCCTAAGGAACCATCCATGGAATATGGTAACCCAACGACTAATACATTAATTTGTCTTTGTCGGACTAATTGACGGATTTGTTCTACGTCTCGTTCAAAAGATGTTCTTTCAATTGTTGTGAGTCCAGTCGCGATTAAACCAGTGCGATCGCATCCTGCGACACCAATTCTTTTCCGACCAACGTCTAAAGCAAGAGCCAAAACTAATGAGCTTGACTCTTGCTTATGGGAAATAGTTACTTGTTCTGAATTATTCTTTTCTTCAGATATTTCTGCTTCAGAAACTTCTTCTTCAGAAATATCTCCTCGATTCGATTGATTTTCTGGTTGGTTGTGGGGATCAATTTCCACCAGATTTCTCCTGGGATTTGTCTATTGGTTCTTTTTTATTATTAGATATTTCTAAATTACGTTTATGTTGAGGTAAAGATATACTTTCTGAGGAAGAATTTTTAGGTGTCCGGTTCCCTTGGGTAGAAATCTGCTGATGAGCTTTCCAAGACATCCCACCTGGTATCGGTTTACGTGCTGGTTGTAAACCCTGCAAAACTTCCGGTAATTGAATACCTTCTAGAGATACAAATTTGGATTCCCTTACTTTATGCCATACAGAACGAGACATAATTAAGGTATGCTCAATTCGGTTTGCTCCAATATGCTCTAGATATTCTTCCCCCTCCGACAAATAATCTGCAGTTGATAGTTGCAAAGGCTGTTGGGGGAAATCTTGGGTAATTCGAGCTAACTGAGACAATAACTCTGGATACAGCCAAGTATAAGCCGGATGAACGATTAAATGTGCGACATTACTCTCTTGACCTTTACGATCTATTTTCAGTTGAAAATAACCAATTGCAGCTTTTCGTTGTGGCTCAAAAACATAACCACTAACCACTTCACTACGGTTGATCCACTGCGCAATCGCATTTGTTAAAGCGCTGAATAAACTAGTCTTAAAATCACAAGTCTGACGGTCAAATACCTGTCTGACCAAAGGAGGCATTGACTGGGTATCCAATTGATATAACAATTGAGCATCAGCGTTACTTACAGGTAACAAGTTGGGTAAATCTGGTTCGTTCTTCGCGAGTTCAGCCAGAGCATCTGGAGAAATTTCCCAATAGGTTAATTCTGCAAGACGTTGAAAACCATTCTGTCGATATAAAGCTAATGCTTGTTTGTCATTAATATTTACTTCTAAAATCCAAGTTCTTGCTTCCAAGATTGATTCAAAGCAGTGACGTAATAACTGCGAACCAACTGCTTGTTTCTCAAATGCACGATTCAACATTACTCTATCCACACGCCAGGTGCTGCGAGTTTTGTTGAACGGTGAAACTTGAACCATTCCCAGTAAGGTTCGTCCCTGCTCTGCAACATAAGCGCAAAAACGATATTGTAAGGGATTAGGGAACCAACTCAGAAATTTGAGAAAACCAAACCAGCGACGCAACCAATGCATCTGCTGCATAGCGATCTCAGCTTCTTTTTCCGAAGAAGCTGCAAACGACTCTTGTGTTAAGCGTTCAATACCATCCAAGTCCCGGTATTGCAGAGGACGGATGACAACGCTGAGGTTCCGAGGTAGAAATGAAGTCATTTTCATTCGAGCCGCTATTCAGCATTAAATTTACTACCGTTGTTGGGAATATATTCCCTTTATAATTTTAAAGGCTTTGAGTTCGTTACCACTGACCCAAAAGAGTGATTTTAGTGACACAATCTCACACCAACACGTTACATTATAGTGTGGATATTTCAATAGTTCTGCTTCAGAGTAAGTAATCATACGATCAAGCATAGAAAAGATTTTCCTGCTTTATCGCCTATTTTATTCGATTTTTAGATATTGATATAAGATTCTAAAGCTTGATTTCTTAACTTTTCGAGTTCAAATTTTCGAGTTCAAATTTTCAAGTTCAAATTTTCAAGTTCAATTTTTTTTGAATTCAAGTTTCAGTGCATTCAAATTTTCAAACTTATTTTCTCGAACTCAATTTTACTTTTGCTATGGCTATTGTTATAAACATTTGACTTTTTCTTATAGGTTAGCACAAACTGTAACTAATACTTTGTTGGGATAAAAATGTTTAAATCAGGAGATAGTGTTTTTATTCGGTAATCAACAAAAAAAGTGCTACCGCCTCGCCAGTATAATTTTTCAGGTTCAAATTGTCAATCTTAAATAGTTACATCTTAAACGCTAAAATTTAAAAGCAGATTTGTTAATTATCTCCAGCAAAGACAAAATAACAAAATCTGCTCTAAAATCTAAAAAATTTAAAATATTTGAATGGATATATTAATATATTTATACTTCGATTATATTACTTGTCGAGAGATTAACTTTTCAAAATTAGCTTGTGTTTGATGAAGTAATTCTTCCCGACTATCTTGATTTTTAGGATTCAGGTTTGGAACCAGGTTACGAGCTTGGAGAGTCATATGAAGCTGTAAATGGGCAACATATTCGCTGATATCTTCACGTTCTGCGTCTTGGCTCACGATAGAATTTGATTCCATTGCCATTAGTTCTCCTTTAGTAGACTTTATAAAAAGTTATCATGTGCTGGCAGCTTGACCAACTTATTTGCAAAGAACTGTAATGCTTGTGGTGAGATTTGTAAAGAAGGATTAAGGAGAGTTGGGAGTCAGAAGTCAGGAGTCGTAGAGTAGACTCCAAGATTGAACTACAACTAAACTACTGCTTTAGCTTTCGCAGGTGCAACATATGGTTTTTCCACACCTTGCGCCAAATATTCAGTTAGTTGAGATTCTATTTGCTCGCGCACTATTTGACGATATTCCAAGAAATGTTCGTTATGAGCGCAGGTTGCAAGGTAATGTTCCGCAACTCCTGGATTATGCTTCAGAATACTAAATAAATGATGCCAAAATTTCCAGCGAGTTGGACGCTTGACACCTTGTCGCCAAAGAATAATCAAAAATGCTTTCACTACTTTCCATTCTGGCATCTTGGCTGGTGCTTTCCAGCTTGGTTTGCCCATCATCAAAAAACAACGATAGGTACGATCTAAATAATTTACTGGATCGTACAGCTTACAAAATGCTTCAATGTATTCCCTACCAATATCTTCTAGGGGACGGGTAGGTATAAAATTCATTAAAGTTGTCTGGTTGATATTACCATCTTTTTCGCTGCGTAGTCTTCCCTCTTTGCTCAAACGATGCCAAAGTGCAGTATTGGGAAGTGCTTGTAACATGGCGAAGGTTGTGGAGGGAATTGCTGCTTGTTCTGCAAAACGAACAATGCGATCGCCTGCTCCGCTTTTCTCATTATCAAACCCAATGATAAATCCAGCCATTGGACGCAAACCAGCTTTAATAATGGTTTGTACCGCATCGGTAAGAGAACTACGGGTATTTTGAAATTTTTTAGTTAACTGTAAACTATCTTCGTCTGGTGTTTCAATTCCTAAAAATACAGCAGCAAAGCCACATTCAACCATTAATTCCATCAGTTCTGGATCTTGTGCTAAGTCAACTGATGCTTCTGTATCAAAGCGGAAAGGATATTCATGCTCAGCCATCCATACCTTTAACTCTTTGAGTAATAACTTAACGTTGCGTTTATTACCAATAAAGTTATCATCCACCATAAACACACCACGTCGCCAACCTAATTCGTAGAGACGATCCAATTCTGCAAGGAGTTGTGCGGGGGTTTTAGTTCGCGGTTTGCGTCCATATAGGACAATAATGTCGCAGAATTCGCACTGGAAGGGACAACCACGGGAAAACTGCACCGACATCATGTCATAAGCGTCAAATTCTAGTAAATCAAACCGGGGTATGGGTGTGGTAGTCACATCTGGTTTCTCTGTAGCACGGAAAACCCCCGATGTTTTACCTTCTTGGACTGCTTGAATAAACATTGGTAGGGTGATTTCCCCTTCATCGAGAATGAGAAAATCTGCTCCTACTTTTTGAGCTTCTTGGGGTACGGAAGTTGGATAAGGACCACCAACCGCAACTAATTTACCATGGCTTTTGGCTTCTTTGATTTGGTCGAGTAAATCCTGCTTTTGCACAATCATTGCAGATAAAATTACTATATCTGCCCAAGCCCATTCTTCTTCTGTTACCGAACGAATATTACGATCTACTAACTTAAATTCCCACTCCTGGGGCAAAATTGCAGCTACTGTTACCAAACCCAAAGGTGGTAATAAAACTTTGCGGTCAACTAAATCTAGAATCTTTTCATAGGACCAAAAGGTTTTGGGAAATAGAGGATACACTAATAAAATTCGCATCAGAATTCTTTAACTCCCCACACTTTACGTTTTAATATTTGCTTCTAAGATTCTTTACTTCTATGGAATTTATTTTTAGTGAATATAACTTATCTATTTCAAAAAAATATAAATAGTTGAAGTATCGAAATCATTTAGTATCATAATTTTCAGTATTATAAATTTTAATTTTACGAATTTTAATTTTATGAACTTTAATTTTACAGATTTAATCTTAACAAATCATGAATATTACAAATACTTAGTAATTTTTATTTATGTTAGCACTTAATATATTTTTTGGTGCTATTTTTTTTGGATAAAAATAATATAATGTTGTCTATCATTCATATATCTAATTTTTAGAAATTAGTTATGAGTCATAAGTAAAATTATTGTAGGGTGTGTTAGGCGCGCAAGAGAATATTTTTTCAGGTCACCTTCATTACCGCGCCGTCACGCACCGCCCTTATATTGGTAAATAATAGTGTGTTAGGCGCGCAAGAGAATATTTTTTCAGGTCACCTTTATCACCGTGCCGTCACGCACCGCCCTTATATTAGTAAATAATAGTGTGTCAGGCGGCAAGAGAATATTTTTTAGTTCACTTATTGGTCTTATAGATACAGCATAACGTAGAGACACATAATCATGAGAAATATTTTATGTCTCTACATATATGTATATTTCTGAAGGTATATTTCTGAAAAGAAGTTGATATCTACAAAATTAATTCTAGATACTTAAAAAACAAAAAAATAAATTTAAGTAGGTTTTTTAACTCCACTAATTTTTAAAACATCCTCCATGGTGGCGCAATAATTGGGTAAGCCAAAAATAGTTGGATTCACAACTTTCTCATAGCTAAAATGTCGATAGTTCATACAAAATCTATCCCAAGCAGCCATTTGAATACGGAAAACAGCAATTAATAAATTGGCTAAGGGAAGGGAAAGGGGAATGCGGAACCAAATCTTTTTATCGAAATAGCTGCATAATTCCTCCACTGCTTGGTTAGCTGTTAACCTCTGTTGACCCAAAACTAAATAACGAGGTTCCCCTTCTTTCGGAGGATTTTCAACTAAATGTCGGATAACGGTGGCTATATCTTTCCCATGGATGAAGTGAAAGCTACCATCAGCCTGTAAAAAACGAATTAAATCGATATACTTAGTAACTTCAGGAATCCCGGATGTGAGATGGGAGTATGGTTTGTTGCGATCGCCTCCCAAAACAAAAGTCGGAAATACTTTGGTTATTTTATCTGCTACAGGTACTTGATTCATTTGCTCTAAACACTGATATTTAGAACGAATGTAATCTGTACCAAGTTCTCCTGCTTCCTTGAGGGGTTGGTTTTTGGAATCTAGTACGCTGGCTGTAGAGAAATAAATTACCTGTTCGCAGCGCTCTGGATCTAAGAGTTCTATTAACTTTATAGTTTTAGTTACATTGACATCATAAGTACCTTCTCCACCCCATGCAGTTGCAGTCAAGACCGCAACATCAATAGTTGGAAGTAAATCGGCGAAAGCATCAATTTTTTGCATATCGCCTTGAATTACTGTAACTCCAGGACGTGCTTGGGTATCAACTTTTAGTTTTTGGGGATTTCTTACAAGTAGATATAGTTCGTGATTAGTATCTTGAATTAATGTTTCGCTAATATAGTGACCAACACAACCACTCGCACCGGTCACCAAAATTCTTTTTTGAGTCATAAAAACTGTTTTGTTTTTGTTGTTAGTTATTGTGAAATATTTTGTATGGTTATTCCAACAACTAACAACTACAATTTGAGAAGAATCTCATTTTCTTTGAACCAGTCACACTTAAAAAGTAATGAGTGACAACTGAATTTCAAGGAAAGATTAATGTACTCCACTCAAGCTTTTAGCGGTTTCAAAGAAATAAGCAACATTTTCTTCTGGGGTATCCGGTAAAACACCATGTCCCAAATTCAAGATATGTCCCTGCTTACCGGCTTTGCGAACAGTATCGATAATGCGATCGCGAATAAATTCTTTGGAACCATAAAGCACGCCGGGGTCAAGATTTCCTTGAACTCCTAAGTTTGCACCCAATCTTCTTCTTGCATCAGCCATATCTACCGACCAGTCTACGGTAATAATGTCGGCACCTGATTTTGCCATTTTTTCTAGCAAACCACCACTACCAGTCACTAGCAAAATTAATGGTGTATCGGGATGGGTTTCTTTTACTTTCTTAAATACCCGTTGCTGATATGGTAAAGCAAAAGTTTCATAATCTTGAGGACTTAATTGACCAGCCCAAGAGTCAAACATTTGTACCACTTGAGCGCCACAATCAATTTGATAACAAATGTAAGTAGCAATAGAGTCGGCAATTTTTCCTAAGAACTGATGCAGCATGGAAGGCTCAGAAAACGCCATGCTTTTAATGGTGGAATAGGTCTTAGAACCCTTACCTTCAATAGAATAAGCAGCTAAAGTCCAAGGAGCACCGACAAAACCTAAAACTGTGGATTTATCGCCAACTTCTTGACGCAAGGTTTGTAAAATGGTTTTGATAAAAGGTAATGATTCTTCCGGTTCTAAAGGATACAATTGATCCACTTGGGCTTGGGTACGAATAGGCGAAGTAATGACTGGACCTTTACCTTCAGCAATATCCATTTCAATCCCCAAACCAGGTAAGGGGGTGACGATATCAGAAAACATAATGACCCCGTCTGGCTGAAAAGCTTTCCAAGGTTGCAAAGAAATTTCAATCGCTACTTCCGGAATTTCCGAACGTTGGCGAAATGAAGGGTATTTTTCTCTTAATTGTCTATAAGCTTTCATATATCGTCCCGCCTGTCGCATCATCCATACGGGAGGACGTTCTAAAGCTTCACCACGAGTAGCCCGCAGGAGATGAGGAACAGTTGAGGAAACTACCATTTAATACTTCACCCTAAATGACTCTTTTTTTTGCAATTTTTAGCTTATCATCCAGGGAATCAACTTTGTTATTTGTCAATTTTTATTTGATATTTGCCAATTTTTATTAATGATTTGTTATTGCTCGCTCGTTATTTTCCACTGATGATTTACTCAATGTCTTGCAAACAGCTATATTTGTCACACATTATGTGTTTGTAAATTATAGTTCAAGCACAGGTACTAATGGTCACTTATCCCTTAAAGCATTGCAAAATACTTTGAAAAATGCCCTCAATGAAGTTGATATCGTAAGAAAAATTAATGCTTTTCATCAGCTTGAGGGAAGTTATTGTGATGTTTGAGTTTAATATTTTCCTTTAAGAGCACTCAAAAATTGTCAACTTGAAACCGTCAACTAACTTCTCCGGAGAGTGATATTTAAATCTAGTATTGCTAAATTAGTACGATTGCGACCATGGCATATTTCTTGTCCTTGATGTTTTTCATCGATTGAGATTTAAATAATTAATAAACAACTTACAGCATGCATACTGAATATAGTAGTGACCCTGTACCTTCTAGTACTAACATTCGCCGAACGCGAAAATTTTTAATTCCTCGCCAAAAAAGACGAATTTTCTTTTTTCGATTTATTCTAATGACTGTCTTAGGATGGATTGTTGGAGGAATAGCTAGCCTTGCTTTAAAAAGATTTTTTGTTGACTTATTACCTGCTGTAATTAATTTTCCCCACCCGGTTTTATCTGTTTGGGGGGAATATGTTAGTAATTTACTTTTTGCTTTAATTTTTGGAGCGGATCAAGCACTGGTAGTACGCCAATATGTATCCGGTAGAAGGTGGATGATTACTACTACTTTAGGTTGGTTGGTTGCAACTAATATTTCTGCTCTTTGGGTTCAACATATTTATTTTCAAGCTGTATCTTTAGAAAGAGTATTATCTTCTCAAGAAATATTTTTATACGGTTTTTTATCTACCCTTGCATATATTATTTCCGGTCTTTGGCTGGGATTTTTCCAATGGTTAGTTTTACGCAGGTATGCTGTTAATGCTTGGAAATGGGTGTTTGTTCCTGCAATTTCATTCTTCCTGATTAGTTTTTCTATGTTGTTCCTAGCTCAAGCAAGGGAA
>JAAUYH010212808.1_pt1 | contig 29094 bp, 29 predicted proteins | sample 7278061 | NCBI WGS metagenome assembly JAAUYH01 (sample SAMN14350203, study PRJNA611818) | marine sediment metagenome | isolation source: surface marine sediment (0.6m) | place: French Polynesia: Moorea | collected 2018-08
GATGACTCGGACCCATGCAGTTGTAACGCCTAAACCTTGTCAGGACCTGACGGTAGCAGCAATACAGGATGCTTATGACAGGCGTGGACTTCGGGTCTTTTGCATTTCAGGGTTTTAATGGAAGCTAGTTGGCTTGATATATGTGAAATCGTGATGGGTAATAGCGATCGCCTAAATTAGTATTGCAAAGACAAAAATCCTAAATGCACGGTCTAGATTGTTCTCCTAGAACAAAGGAATTGACTCTATTGAGCTTGTTTTTTCATGATAGAGTATTCAGAAAGAAACCCAAAGATTAACATTTAATAAGTATGAGCGGTCAAATTTTAGGAAAATCACCTCCTCTTGGACGAGTTCTTATCTTGTCCGTACTCTCTCTTTCTTTACTAAATTTGGTATAAATAGTAATTGAGAGCTTCTCTATGATGAGAGTTATTTTCTCATCCATAAACGTTGAATTTCCCCAATTTTTTGAGAATTTGGAGGCTGTTCTATGGTAACAGATGGATTTGGCATTGCACCAGGAATATTTTGCCCCCAAGGACTATTGGGAACTGATGATACATTGAGATCGGGAATTACTGGGCGAAAGCCATACCTCACAAATATTTCTTGTTGCTTGGCTTGGGTAATAAAATCAATAAATTTATTGGCTGCTTCAGCAGTATTTTGATTTATGTTTTGTCCGAGAACAGCAGCAGTAGCTACAGTTTCAATTGTGGGATTGGGATAGTAGATTTGGTAGGGTTGTCCTTGAGTTGTTTTTGCTTGTGACCAACGATATAATGCAACACTTTCATATACCGTAGCTACATCACCATCGTTAGCGCCACGACTAATAAATTCTTGTAACAGGATATCGGTTGAGCGAGGTGGCTGATAAACCGACTTTTTAATTAAAGAAAACAAAGATTCCGTTTCAGGACTATTTAAAGTATTATTTTTAGACTGCGCCCATAAGTTTAAAGTTAATTGACCACTGTTAGAACGAGTAGGATTAGTGGTTACAAAATCAAAACTACCCCAGTTAGCTTTTCCGCCAATTTTTGACCAGTTTCGCTGTTGCATTGCTTGTTCAATATTTGACCAAGAAAATTTGCCATCTGGGAAAAGAATTTTACCTCTTTCTTGCCAAGCAATTCCCACTAAAATAGTTTTGGCGATCGCTTTTGGTTTATTATAAAAAGGTTCACTATTATTCTGAGCTTTCCAACGATTGTTTAATTCTTCTAATATTTGTGCGTTTGCAGGAATTAAAATGGCTGGAGTAAAATCGTTTTTTTTGTCGATATAGTTGTTCACGATATCTTGAGAACCTTGAAATTTAAGTTCTAAATCGATACTGGGATATTCTTGTTCAAATCTAGTTTCTAATTCTTGTAGTGGTTCTTCTAATTCTGTTCCACTAACTATAATGACAGTTTGTTTGACTCCTGGTATGGGTGCATAGGTTAAACCCAAGGAAGCTAAAATGATTCCTAAAGAAGTAAGGGTTTTATTTGTCTTGGTTTTGTTACTCATATTGTTATTGTTTTGAGCATCAGCAGTAAAATCACATAATTAGCAAATCAACACTTTCCTGCATACTTTTTAACTCCTCACTCAATTCTTTTAATTGATTAATTTCTTCTGAATTATTCAAATTAGAAGTACGTAAGCGATTTTGTAATTGTTGCAATACTCCAGCAGATTCAATTACTAAAGTAGCTAGAGAAACTACTTGGGCTTGACGGGCATCTTGTCCTTGTTGTGCTAATCTAAGATTGTTTTCTAAACTAGCAGCGAGTTGTTGTAATTTTTCTTTTGCTAAACCATAACTATTTCTTTGTTTGGCTTTTACTTCTGTTAATTGTAGCTGCAATTCCCCTGGAGATAATAAAGAATCAGAGCCTTGTAATTTTTGTGCTAACTGATTAATTTTACCTGGTAATTCTTGAGTGCGATCGCAAGCATATTCTACTGCTGTCAGTAATTCTAATTGTGTGGAAGAAGTTAACATCTGTTTGGCTTCATTGCGTAAGTCTTCCGCTTTACCTATTAATAATTTTGCTTGCTGTTGTACTGACTCTATCTCTCTTGCTAGTGCGGGATTATCTATATTAATTTTGTTAGCTTCTTTCTGACTTAAAGGGAGAGAAATTCCTGTTGCGATCGCTGCTGCTGTAGGTAACATAATTAAACTGGGTAGCTGTATTAAACGTACCCCAATTATTAAACTAATGCCTCCAGCTAAAACAGCCAACGGATAAGATAAAGGATTAACCAATTTCATAATTCTAAAATTCTACTTGTAAGTCTGCCATTAAACTAGAAATAGTTTGTGGATCGCCTTTCCGATAATATCCTGCATTTAATTCCGCAATCTTTTGTAAAGCTTGAGGATTGAATTCTCCTTCTTTACCATATCCTACAGTAAAGAAAGCAATGTTTTCTCCTGATTCAATATCATTCTCTTTTAACTTTTGTGAAAGTTGATCGAGATTTATTTTAGAGCCAGAATCTTGTCCGTCAGTTAAAATCAATACAGCATTAATAGCATCAGGACGAGGATTTTTCAGTAACCAATCACGAGCATAAAGACTACTATCATATAATCTTGTTCCTCCTTGAGCTTGTAAGTTACTAATAAATTTTATTCCTTTATTTTTTCCTGCTGGATTTCCTTCGATTATTACAGGAGGATTAATTTGAGAATTGAAACTAATTAAAGCAATCTTTTCTTTTGTCCCTAAGTTTTGAATATAGTTGAGTAAAGTATTTTTCATTGCTGCTAATTTTCTTCCTTGCATTGAACCAGAAGTATCAATTACAATCGCAACTTGAGACGGTTTCTTAGCATAAGTTTGCCAACTTTGTAGCATAGCTTCTACTACTTCTGGTTGTGGCGGACGATAGGATTCATAATTAGGTTTAGCATTAACACCAAATTGAGCAGAAAACTTATTTCCTAAAGGGACTCCAGGTACACCAGGACGCAATCCTAAATTAGTAGCAATTTGTTGAGTTTCTGGCTGACGCATAAACTCTATTACTTTAGTTGCTGCTTCTTTTTCTACTGAACTAATCCAAGGAGCATTTGGTAAAATTGCTCGCATATTAGAAGTAAAAGTAGCTTGAGGATAAACAGCTTTATATTGAGTTTGATTATTACCCGAGCTACTATTAGCTGAGATGACTAGAGACTCATAAACTGAACCAACAGAAGCCCAAAAAACACCATTTTCTACCATTGATCGCGCTAGATTTCCTGTGGACTTCCCATAACGAGTAATTTTACTTTGAATTTGTTTTACTTGTTGTTGATACTTTTGTACATCTGCTATGGTTAAATCTTCTGGTTGTTTGTTAGCAACAGAAGCAAATTGAGCAACTAAAGTTTGTAAGCCAGAATTAGAACGAGTTGGTGCAGTATGAACATAAGTAATAGGTATAGGTGGTGCGCTGCTATCTAATTGTTGATGATTTTCTGTTTTGGCTAAAGTTACATAGAGATTATTGCTTTTTTCTAATCCTTTGGCTAAATCTGTTGTGGTCATCAACACCATCGGACTATAAGCAATTAAGGGAGAGTCAGTGATACTAGGAATATAATTTTGTCCAGGGAAAAGTTTATCCATTTGATAAACTAACTGACTTTGATAAATTTCTCCATCTACGGAAAGTAAAGTCGGAAAATCAGGCGCATCTGCTGTAATATTACCTGTTTGTAATTGCGTGGCTAGAGAGAGTATATTGTTAACTACGTCTCCACTTCCTTTGGCTTCGCAGGTCAGATAAAAATTTTGCCCACTGTTCGTTTTCGGTTGAGTTTGATTAAATTTATTTGCTGCTTGTTGACAAAATTGGGCTAAATCACTCCCGACTAAAAATTTAACTTCTAATCCCTTTAAGTTTGGGTTATTATTGCTCTGATTTGTTGGACTACTACTACAAGAGGATAAAAACAGTAACGCAGATAGTAAAGTAGTAATAATACTTTTCTTGTTTCTTAATGGAATAGACCTAGGAAAATTATCCATAAAAATATAGTTTGATCTTGTTAAGTAGAACGACTAGAGAATAGTGGTTGAGACTGATAAGTAACTGTTGCTAGAACACCTTTCTTTCTTTAGTTGGTAATTCTTGGTCTATCAGTTATTTTCCCTTCTCTATAGGCTTTAATTGAGTTATAGTATGACTTAAATGATTCAGCTACACTTCTTAATATTTGTTGTGCAGCTTGGTAGTACAAAACCTTATAGTGACTGTTGTTTTTGTAGAGCTTATCCCTTGTGGTATTTTCCCATCTCCTTTTTGCCTTTAAAATATAGTTGCCTAACATAATATATCCCCCTGAAGCGTGAGGAACGTGAGACTCTTCACATAGGAATCTTACGATATTGATTAAGTTGCTTTCTGGTAGGGACTTTGCATACAATGTCTCTACCAGAACTTGCTGAGCAATGTACATTTAATCTGCTTTAAAGTCTTCTGTATTGTACCATATTACGGGACAGTTAAAAGTATCTTAACTAAACGTATTCTTCCCTATCTAGTAATGTTAATTGATTCAGGTGAGAGCATCTAAGTTAGGTCTATGTGTCTTTATTATATTTTAGTTTAAATCTACTATAAATTGCTAAATGATTAATAACTAGCTGTGCAGAATAAATTACATAGTTAGGACAGGGAAGAGGCACTCTTGCTTTTCTGGCAATAGAAAATGTACAAATAATTTTGTAATGGTACTTAACTAGTGTTTTATTGTTGATGTTGGGTGATTAAATCAGTCAGAGTATTAACTAAACGTTCATTCTCGAAGGGCAAAATATCCTTACCGTGGAGCATTTCTTGCAGCATTAGAAAATAAACTAGAGTACCGATCATGACTCTCACTGTAGCTTCTGGATCTTCTAGTTTTAGTTTGGGATGAGCTTTAAAGTATTGAGTTAAGGTTTCAATACCTGGTTTGGAAAGATTGCGGACATAGGCTTGTGCTATTTCGGGAAAACGCCCCGACTCACCAATGATAATTCTGATAAAATCTTGAAAAGTGCGATCGCGTTGGGTATTATCCAGCATTCTACTCGCTATTTCTGATAATACTATTTTGGGGTCTTTGGCTAAGGATTGAGGGGTTTGTAAACCTATTACTGTCTGGAATTTATCCTTAACTAAATCTTGTATCACTGCATTAAATAAACCTTCTTTATCCCCAAAGTGACTATATATTGTAGCTTTAGAAACTCTTGCTGCTTTGGCTATCTTATCCATACTAGTAGCAGCATAACCATGCTTGAGAAATTCTTGCATCCCAGCCCTAAGTATGGCTTCTGCTTTAGCTTCTGATTTGGAACGTTCTGAATTTTTAGTTTTGATTTGGGTCATTATTATTGTTATTTAATTAGTATAGTTTTAAGAAGACTGCTTGTTTCTAAATTGATACCAATATTTTCTAAATATTGATTCACTCCACCATAATGGCGATCGAGATAGGCAAATATATCTATTATTGTTTGCGGTGGAGATTCTAACAAATGAACAAACCCTTCTTTGATGGCTTGCTTTCGGATGCTGCTATATAAAGGAGCTAAATAGCGATCGCTCTTATGGTAATCTTCTGCGATAGTTGCTACTGGTACATCAGCTACAGCTAGCAATAAAGCAATAATAATTCCCGTTCGATCTTTTCCTGCTGAACAATGAATTACTATTGTGGTTTTCTCAGTAGCAATTGTCTCTAAAATTGTTTTTATTTGTGGCTGTCGCTCTTCTAGAAAGAAACAGTTGTGTTCAAATAGTTGTTTCTCTTTGATTGATTCAACTTGGCTTCTGTCTTCTATTAGGGGTAAATTAAAATATTTAATCTCTGATGCGTTACTTAAAGCATATTCTTTTCTATTCACTTCCGATGGGGTTCGTAGATCGATAATTGTTCTTACTCCATAATCTAGAAGCTGTTGCTGGCTTGATACAGGTAAACGATGCAAACTATCGCTCCGTAATAAGGTACTCCACTGTGTTTGTTTGCCATCTGAGGTTGTATAGCCCCCAAGTTCTCGTAAATTATGGCAACCTGCTAATTTTAGATGACGCTGGAATGATTTTAGATCTTTCATCATAGTTGTATATAAGGTGCATTTTCTCCAGTAATTGGTTTTTCAATTTGGAATGAGCTAACGCTGTTAGTACAAAAATATCTTGCGATAACAGTAGATAAATTTGGTTGCTCCACTAGACTGGTAGATTAGTACAAAAATATCTTGCGATAACGCTAGATAAATTTGATTGCTCCACTAGACTGGTAGATTAGTACAAAAATATCTTGCAATAACAGTAGATAAATTTGGTTGCTAAACTAAACGGTTTAGTTTTATTATAGAACTAAATTGAACTAAACGGTTTAGTTTAAATTAGAAGAAATAACTATGAACTACATCACTGAAAACCAAGCTAAATCTTCCAAACCCCTAGTGAAAAAATCTCCAGCCTTAATAATTGGATTAGCTTTAATGATGGGAGGAACAACAGTCTATACACTGCGGGAGTTTTCTGCATCCGTTCCCGAACCAGTACCATTACCAGAAACAGCTATTCCCGAAATAAAAACGGTGACAGCATTAGGAAGATTAGAACCTGTTGGGGAAATTATACAAGTATCTGTGTCTTCTTCTGCGGAAGGTAATCGCATTGAAGAATTATTGGTAAGAGAAGGAGAAGAGATTAAAAAAGATCAAGTAATTGCGGTTTTAGATAGTCGCGATCGCCTGGAAGCAGCATTAAGACAAGCAGAAGCTAGAGTTACAGTAGCGCAAGCCAATTTAGCAAGAGTCAAAGCAGGGGCGCAAACAGGAGAAATTGAAGCCCAGCGAGCAGCGATCGCCCGTATCGAAGCCGAACGCAATAACGATATAGCAGCCCAAACTGCAATGGTATCGAGGATGGGAGCAGAATTAAGAAACGCCCAGATAGAATATCAACGCTATGAAAAACTATATAATCAGGGAGCAGTGTCCGCATCTCAAAGAGACAGCAAAGAATTAATTTTAGAAACAGCAAAAGAACAACTAGCAGAAGCCAAAGCAAACTTAAGCCGAATCAAAACCGCTCAACAACAACAGATTGCAGAAGCCAAAGCCACCTTAAATAAAATTGCTGAAGTGCGCCCAGTAGATGTAGATGTAGCAGCAGCAGAAGTAAAAGAAGCCCAAGCAGCATTAGCAACCGCCCAAGCAGAACGCGATCGCGCCTATATTAGATCGCCCCAAGTAGGAACAGTTACTAAAATCCTGACTCGCCCTGGTGAAATAGTTTCCAGCAACGAAGGTGTAGTAAGAGTTGGGCAAATTAACCAGATGTATGCAGTTGCCGAAGTTTATGAAAGCGATATCGGTAAAGTAAAGTTAGGGCAAAAAGCTACCGTTACCAGTAATGCTATATCAGGAAAATTAACAGGAACAGTAGAACACATCGGTTTAGAAATAGAAAGACAAGAAGTAGTCAACACCGATCCTACAGCTAACATTGATGCCAAAGTAGTAGAGGTAAAAGTCAAACTAGATCCAGAATCCAGCCAGAAAGTAGCAGGATTAACTAATCTGTTGGTTAAGGTACAAATTAATCTGTCGGGAAAGTAATAAGTAATAAGTAATAAGTAATCATGAGCTTTTCATCCATCAACAACTAACCACGCTCCCACTAACAATATATGTTTAAGTCACTAAAAAACCGTACCCCTTTAGGTTGGTTACAACTCAAACACGATAAATTTCGCCTCTTAACTGCATTGTCGGGGATTGCTTTTGCAGATATCTTAATCTTTATGCAGTTGGGTTTTATGAATGCACTGTACACCACTAATACCCAATACCCCCGAAAAATTAAGGGTGATGTGATTGTTACCAGTACCCAAGCTACTAATTTTAATGAAACCTATACCTTTCCGCGCCGACGACTGTATCAGGCGATGGATGTACCAGGGGTAGAATCTGCTGAACCTATATATATAGGTTCTATTAGCTGGCGTAATCCTCAGAATAGAGAGAAAACCTCCATGATGGTTATTGGGTTTAATCCAGATCGACCAGCTTTTGATTTACCTGAAGTTAATAGTCAATTAGATAAGGTGAAAATTCCCGATACAGTGTTATTTGATCAAGCTTCTAGGGGTGAATATGAGGAAGTTATCAGCCAAATCGAACAGGGACAAATCATTACTACAGAAATTGAACGTAACACTGTAACCATTGGAGGTTTATTTGAAGTAGGAGCTTCTTTTGCTGATGATGGCGCATTAATTACCAGCGATCACAACTTTATGCGCTTATTTCCTAGAAAACAACCAGCAATGGTTAGTATCGGCGTAATTGATTTGGAGGAAGGAACAGATCCAGAACAAATAAGAACTTATCTGAATAATTATCTTCCTGATGACGTTAAAGCATATACCTATCAAGAATATGTGGATTCAGAATTAAGATACATTCAAAGTAGTACTGCCATTGGTTTTGTGTTTACTTTGGGTACAATGATGGGTTTCATTGTGGGTATCGTTATTGTTTATCAAGTGCTTTCCACTGATGTTAACGATCATATGGCAGAATACGCCACTTTTAAAGCTATGGGCTATAAAAACTCTTATTTACTTGGTGTAGTCTTTGAAGAAGCTCTAATTTTATCCATTATTGGCTTTATTCCTAGTGTAGCGATCGCAGCCGGATTATATCAATTAACCGCTATGGCGACAGCATTACCAATATTTTTGCCTTTGAGTAGAGCCGTTACTGTATTAATTCTCACTATTATTATGTGTGGTATTTCAGGGGCGATCGCAACTCGTAAACTACAATCAGCCGATCCAGCAGATATTTTTTAAGGATTAAATGAATTGAAAAGCTATTACTGTTGAAGGGTGATCGCAATTTTAAATTTTTAATAAGTTGAAGTGGAAATCTTGCATATTTAGTTGCATACCAACCTATGGGTTTAGAATTACCTAATTGATTCCAAATAAAATGCAAAATAAATATTTAATTCCATTCTTAACTTGTAGTGCATTTGCTTTATCTATTTTGCCAGCATGGGGACAATCAAACACAACATCATCTATCACTTTCACTTGTGAAAAAAATCAAGATGTTCCTATTACAGTAGCCCAAAATAACGCAGGAACAACACAAACTATTTTTCACTGGAAAAAAGAAGCTTTACCCGTTTCGACGAATCCTCAACTATTTTGCGAGCAAGTTGCAGAAAAACTCAATAATTATGCTGCTGAAGGTCACGACTTATCTTTAATTAGATTAACAGCTAATGAACAAGCTGGGTTGCCTATGATTTGTTTAACTGAACAATATGGTATTTGCGATATAGTTCTTTTGATTCTTCCTATTACTGAACAACCTATTAATACAGCAAATAATACTGTGAAAGCAATCCTAGATCGTGAGATATTAGAGCATATTATTCCCTGTCCTAGATGTAATCAATTATCACCCGTTAGATTCAACTTATTTCAAGGATTTCACAATCAACAATAGATATTTAATCTTATTCTTAACTAGTATTTCATACTCTAAAAAACCAATTTATAGCTAAAACTGATACAATACCCGCTTTCCTTCCCTGGGCTATGATCAGCACCAGGTAATAAATTAAGCGAGATTGCTGCTACTAAAAAAACAGAAAGGTTTTGTGTTCCAAACATAGTCAAATCTTGGAGTACAACTATTTATACAGATTAAAGTTATTTAGACTATCAAATTTGAAATTATTTAGCAAGATCGTGAATATGCAGAACAACCAACAAATCAATCAACCAGTAATATTAGTGAGTAACCTTGACCATTATTTTGGTCAAGGTGAACTCCGCAAACAGGTTTTATTTGATATTAATCTAGAAATAAATCGCGGTGAAATTGTCTTAATGACTGGACCTTCTGGCTCTGGTAAAACTACTTTATTAACTTTAGTTAGTGGACTGCGATCGCCTCAATCTGGTAGTTTAAAAGTATTGGGAAAAGAACTCTGTGGTGCTAGTAAAAATGAATTAGTTAAAGCACGACGCAACAATGGTTATATTTTCCAAGCACATAACCTCCATAAAAGCTTAACCGCCATAGAAAATGTACAGATGGGTTTAGAAGTACATGGTAAATATTCTCAAGCGGAGATGCGCGATCGCTCTGCTAAGATGTTAGAACAAGTAGGCTTGGGAGATAGACTAGATTACTATCCTGATAACCTTTCTGGAGGACAAAAACAACGGGTTGCGATCGCTCGTGCTTTAGTTTCTCACCCTGCTATAGTATTAGCTGATGAACCCACAGCAGCATTAGACAGTAAATCTGGTAGGGATGTAGTTAATTTAATGCAAAAGCTAGCTAGAGAACAAGGCAGCACTATTTTGATGGTTACTCACGATAATCGGATTTTAGATGTTGCCGATCGCATAGTACATATGGAAGATGGAAAATTAGCTAAAAACTCTACTTTGAACCAAGCTGCATAAGTATTATATTGTTCTATAGAGTGCGATCCAGTTCTATTATTTGTTCTAAATCCATATTTTCGCCAAAAAAGGAGTTTAATAGACTATTTTGCTATTGCCTTACGGTTGCGGATACACATTCGGTGTAACTAACTGCATTCCTAGTTTTGCATAGAAAGATTGCAGCTTTTGATCGCACAAGAGGTCTACCATGTAAAATCGGTTGAGACCCTCTAACATTCTATGTACAAGTTCGCTGCCAATGCCTTTACCTTGATACTAAGGTAGAACTTCGAGCAAAGGAATGTAAGCGGAAATAACCTTATCTGTAATAGCTGTAATAATTTATCTTCTAGCACCAACTAAGGACTATACCAAATGGTCAACAAATTATTTTTTTTCTCTGCTATAGGTTTATCTATGATTCTCCTTTTCCCTGTTGAGAATGTAACAGCAGCTCGAATGGAGCTTGATTTTGGTCAGCAATGCAAAAAACAGTACGGAAGGAAATATCGAGCTGAACTCATAGGTAATACTGTTCTAGATTGGAAATGTAAAACAAAAAAGACACTTCCCATTTATCGCCAACTTGATATTAATGCTGCTTGTCAAAATCAATATCGCTTTTCCGATACCAAATATAGTGATTTTAATGATCCTAATTCTTGGTTTTGTCAGATTAATGGGGATATATTTGAGGTCGATCTTAATCGGCAATGCAAAAAACAGTACGGAAGGAAATATCAAGTTGAACTAATAGGTTCTACGGTTTTAGATTGGAAATGTCAAACTGAAGAAAAACGTATCATTTATGAAAGAATAAATGTTAATGATGCTTGTCAAAATCAATATGGGGTTTCCACTGCGAGGTATAGTTATTTTTATGCTCCTGATTCTTGGTTTTGCGAAGTTTAATCCCCTTTCCTGAATCCTGACGGTGGATTGCCTATTAGGGGGAGAGCGGAGATACAAAGCCTTGTTTAACGGGGTTGTTACCGCGTCAGTCTAGAAAGGATCACGAATAAAGGATAAAGGATGAGTAATCAAGATACAATACTTTATCGGAATTAATAAAAATACAAGATGAATCCTAACGCAGTTGACGATAAAGCTATTGTCAAAGACTATTTTAACGCTACCGGTTTTGATCGCTGGCGCAGAATCTACGGTGATACCGATGATGTCAACAAAGTACAAAAAGATATCCGTATCGGACATCAGCAAACTATTGATACCGTAATTGAATGGTTAGAAGCAGACGGTAACTTAGCAGAGATATCGGTCTGTGTTGCTTGTTGTGGAGTAGGTAGTCTTAGTATACCTCTAGCGAAAGCTGGCGCACAAGTTTCCGCGAGTGACATTTCTGAAAAGATGGTAGAAGAAGCCAAAGAAAAAGCCCAGTCAATTCTGGAAGATACCAGTAAGCTATCTTTTGCAGTGCAAGATTTAGAAACTTTAACAGGAAATTATCACACTGTAATTTGTTTAGATGTGTTGATTCACTATCCCACAGAAGATGCAGCTAAAATGATTTCTCACCTAGCATCTCTATCAGAATCCCGTTTAATCCTCAGTTTTGCCCCTAAAACTTGTTTTTTGACAATTTTAAAGAAAATAGGTGAATTTTTCCCTGGACCCTCTAAAACCACTCGCGCCTATCAACACAAGGAAAAAGAGATCGTAAAAATTCTAGAAGACAACGGATTTACCATCAAGCGCAAGGGAATGACTAGCACCAGCTTTTATTTTTCTCGCATTTTAGAAGCAGTTAAATAAATACTTTTTCTTAAATTTATTGGTCAGGGTTAGGGAATAGGGAATAGGGATTGGGGAGACTAGGGGACTGGGGGAGAGTCAGGGGTCAGGAGTATTTATTTTTCCTCATCGCGAAGCGACTACCGAAGGTCTCCTTCATCCCTCAATCCTTAAATCCTTATCCTTCAATCTTCATCCCTTAAAATCACTGTTTTTATTTTTGCTAAAGTAGGGGTTCTGTTGTTGCCATAGTAGGGGTAATAATGAGCCTAGGATAATACCAACTCCTGCACAAAAAGCCAATAACACTCCTAGAGGAAACTGGATTGATTCAAAACCAAGAAACTTTAAAGATACTGGTTGAATATTCTGAATCGAAAAAACAGCGATCGCACTGATTCCCATCGCCAACATCACAGAACTAATAAAGTTAGTAAAAATTTTCATTACTTTACTGATAACTGATAACTGATAACTGATTACTGATTACTGTACCCCGATCGCTCTTCCTCCTGAACCAAAGACAATGGGACTTTCTATTTTATGGGGTTCCCAACCCACGTCAAAGCCTTGCTCCCAAGCTAATTCTCTAGCAGCGCGAAAACTAGAAAAACTGTTGGGTCTGACAATAAAAGCAAGATAGTCTTGACTAGGGTCTAATGTTTCCAGTATTTGGTTAAAATCCGAGTTAGGTTCACTAAACTGCTCTTCTGTTTCTCCTGGTTGAGTTTCAATCGGTTGATATAGTAAAGAAAAAGTACTAGCATTAATCATCTTTACCCTGTAATATTTGGTCTGAGTTTGAAAATTAATTAAACGACTAGCTCGACTCTGCATACAAGAGCGATATCTATTCATACGATACATATATTCTCTAGAAGTAGCTAAACTAGAATTCCGAGAAAATTCTGGTCTATTACAAGCTGGAAGATTGCCCAATATCCTATCAATGTCTGCCCCTACTTTAGCATCGTTAATATAAGTTACTTTATTATCTCGAATTTCAAAAAATCTCGCCTTTTTTTGAGTTTTTGAAGTTAGGGGAGTACGGACAATGGAATCAGTTTCTACTGTAACTAAAGTCACAAATAAACTTATAAACATTAACACGCCAACAGTGTTAGTTAAAATATCAAGGAAAGAGTCTAAATTTTGTTGAGGAACAGTATTTAAGCCTTTAGTTTTGCGTCTCATTAGGTAATTCTTCTCCTGTTATTAATGTCCATCCTGCATCTATAGGTTCATAACCAATATCAATTTCTGCTGCTTCTACCAAATTTCTCACTTGATAAAAAACATCTATGCCATTAGGTCGCACTGCAATAATTAGATACTCTGTATCACTGTTAATTTTGACCATTGTAATCAAGTCCTGTAAAGGAGAATCAGGACTTTCCAATTGTGCTTGGGGAACAAATACTTTACTAGGATGTAAAATTACTCCATCATTACGACATTCAATATAACGAGGAGTCTTGCTCTGATTTAGCCCATTTTGTCCTTCATCTCTAGCAATAATTTTTACGTCTTGTTTATTTAAAGTTTGAGTAGTAAGCACGATAATAAGTAAAATTAATGTCCCAATGGTACAAGCCAAAATTGAGAGAAATGGGAAAAGTTCTACATTGGTATTTTGTCTAGAAAAATTCCGCCTACGCATAAATTTTAGATTGATAATTTAATAATTAGGATGATTGCCATTATCATTTTCTAAGAAAGTAATACGACGGGGTTTATTGAGTCTTTTTAAAACTGGGTGAAGTGCATTGAGATGGTCTTTTATTCCCTCTAAAACCTGTTGCATTTGAACTGTTGTTTCGACAGAAAGGAAACTATCATCAATACTGTTGTGAATATGTTTTAAATCACTGAGTTTTTCCGCAGCTTTTTCTAAAGCAATAACTCTAGTTTCTAAAGTTTTCGCCACTTGTCCCAGTTGTTGACTAATCTCTTGAGATTGAGAACTCAATCCTTCTGCTAGGGTAATATGTCTGAGTCTTATATCTTCAATAGTAGCGTTGATTAAAGAGATCGCCTCTTGATTAGCTTGCTGTTGTTGTGCAAAAAACTTCATAAATTCTTGACGATCTTGGGCTGCAATTTCTCTGACTTCTCCTACTTGTGAAATTACTTGAGAACTAACATCCTGTACTTTGCTAATTTCTGCTAAAAATCCTTGTGCTAAGGCTTGGGCTGCTTGTTGTGCATAGTTTTGAGCAGGTTCAATTAAAGCTTCAGGTTGGGGTAAATGTTCATCGATCGCACTTTGAACCGCTTTTTTAAGAGCTTTTTCGTTCAGACCTTGGTTTTTATCTCTAAGTCTAGGCAGTAGCTTATCACTAATAAAAATGTCTATACCCAAAAGCAAACGAGATTCGTAACGCTCCACTAACACTAAAGGAATCATGACCAAGACACTGAGAAACAAAGCCAGTAAAGTAGTATCAAAAGCAACTGCTAAACCTCCTGTAACCGTTCCAATTCCCTCTTTGATTTGCTCTACATCTCCTGCTTGGTCGAGAAACCCAGAAAAACCGCTAACTGCTTCACTAATACCAATTACAGTACCAATAAATCCCAATAGAGGAATCGCCCAGACTAAAATACGGGGTAGAGAATAGGATGATTCCGAAGCACTCTGATAAAAAGAAGCATCATCTAAAGCAAATTCCGTAGCACCCGCGCGATCTCCTGATTGGATGTAAGCACCTAAAATACGGCTACAACGTAAAGCAACTAAATGTCCATCTTGATACAATCTCTGTTGGAGATAGGCTACTTCTTCTGATTCTGGTCGATCTAGAGGAATATGCTCCGCAATCCAAATTTTACTTAAAGTTTTATATTCTGGCTTTATTAGGCGATATTTGAGTATAGTAATTGCAATCACAATTGCTGATAGAGTTACTACGATAATTTGCGTAAATCCCCTATCGTATAACAACAGTCCAATAGCAGATTCTTTAAAAGGGAAGAATATTGCATAAGTAGCTACTACTAAAGCCAACGCGATCACTAAAACTAAAGTAAAATCAACTTCTAATTCTTGGCGTTTAGAACTACGAAAACGGGATTTTGACCCAGATTTAAAGTGTGATTGATTCATTTTATTTAACTTTTCTTCAAAAGAAGTCTCTCGATTTGTCAGTGGGATCAATTTTGGTCAGGGTTTGTCGGTTTGTATTTTTGATCCCATAGAGATGAATAAATCTTTATGTAACTAAGAGGCACGGGGAAGTAGGGCTGCGATCACTCCTATTGGGAAGCCGTCAGTAAACTGACGGAGGATGTCACTGACTATAGCTCGCGAGTATAACCCTGTGGACATAATTTTTGCCAACTGCTTTTGAGCAATTATGAATTTTTATTGTTAAGTATGAAGTTACACTAAAATTTTGGTTTTTGACAAACTATAGTTTCAGGGATTAATGATGAGGGATGAATTGTGAGGAAAGTAGGTCAGCATCTCTTGATTATTTCCTGATCCCTGATTACTGATCCCTGATTACTGATTACTGATTACTGATTACTGCTTACTGATTACTGCTTACTGATTACTGTTCTGATGTCCTTCATCCCTCATCCCTTATCTCAGTTAAAGTCTTGAATTGCTAAACTGGGTGGCAAAGTTACCATTAACACTCATGAACCAAAAATTACTAACTGTTTTAGGCTGTTCTAGTTCAGTCGCCTTAACTCTCTTAAGTCCTACTTCAGCAAGAGCTAACACTACTACTGAATACGTTTTTACTGCACCAGATATCAACAACAATGAAATAATCGATATTCCCAGACGAGAAACTGATTATCCTTTTTTTGATTGTGGTTGTAATGAATACGATGCTGCTGCTATCAAACAAAGCGATTTTGAAGCAGACAAAGCTATTGAGCGATACGGTTGCGATTGTGCTGGTTGTAGAAGACTAGTGCGGAATGTTGCTAAACCCGATAAATTCATCCCTCAAATTTTAGAGAATTGAAATTGGTTAATTTTGAGAAAAATCAAAATTCTGTAGCTTTTGTTACAGAATTTTGCTATATTTGTGACGCGACATGCAAAAAAAACTGACAAATTAATTAAAAGCAATTTAATAAGCAATTCGGAGGCTTAAACTTATGTCCGCTCAAAACCAAGCTCGTTCTTTAATGAATCGTCGTCACCATCTCATTAAACATCGTCAACAATCTCTTCTTAGTCGTACCGCAGCCGAAATCGGTGTAGAAGTTGACAAAGACTATTGGGCAAACATTCAAGGTAAACCTCATAGCAGCTTCCGAAAAACCTATGACCGTAGTGATGCTGCTTTGAGTTAAATTACTTATTAGTAAATGCTAAGGCTATTCTCCTAGTGGGAGTAGCCGAATTTCTTATAATATCTTCCTACCGACTAAAATTTCTCTGACTTCTAACATGGCGGAATAAGTGGGCAAAATATGTAGGGTTTCTTCCACAGAAGTTAACGAGAGAGCCTTATTAATAGCACTGGATAAATCTTCTTCTACAATTAGTTGAAAAGGTCTGGCTGATTCTTCCAATTCTTCCCCACTATACTGTAAGCGTAACGCCATATCATAAGTGCGATCGCCACTGACAATTAATGTTCCTCCCTGTTGCACCAATTGTTCTGTGTCTGTATCCCAAATCCACGATACATCAGTACCATCAGGAATGCGATCGTTCAGGACTAGTAAGGTAACAGAGGCTTTTCCTTGTTGTTGAATATCCTTAACAGCGCGGATGGTTTCATTCATTCCTACAGGATTTTTCGACAAGAGAATGCGAATATGCTTATTGTCTATAGTTAATTCTTCTGCTCTACCAAAAGCTGCTTTAAAGTTTTTAATAGCATCAAATATTAACTCTTTCTCAATGCCAATTTCTAAAGCTAGTAGTCCTGCTGCGATAGTATTGTACTTGTTATAGACTCCAATGAGAATTTGTGACCATTCTTGAGAGTTAATTGCTGTTTCACTCTTAGCAAAACCACAACTGGGACATTTATAGTCTCCTAAGTGAGAGAGATATACTCCTTGATAATCTAAGAGATGACCACAACTAGGACAGTAAATAGAATCTACCGCATGGGGTATAGCTTCTAAGTACAATTCTGGTTCATTGAGTCCAAAAAATATAACTCTTTGCTTGAGATTTTGCCCTAAATAAGCCAGAGTCGGATCGTCTGCATTAAGAACAATTGTAGTGCTTTCGGGGAGAGTTGCGATCGCGTTTCCCCAACGTTGAGCGATAGTATCTACTTCACCATATCTATCTAACTGATCGCGGAATAAATTTAATCCCAGGATATATTTAGGTTGACAGTCTTTTAGTACCAGGGGTAAAACATTTTCATCAACTTCTAGAATGGCATAATCAGAATCTAACTTACCTGTAATATCTGCATCTGCTAACAACGCAGCAGTTAAACCATTGATTAAATTTGCACCACTGGCGTTGTGAGTTACTTTATAGCCTTGATTTTCTAAAATGGTTTTCAGTAGTAAAGAAGTTGTAGTTTTGCCATTTGTCCCCACAACTAAAATTACACCCTGTTTTATTTGCTCGAATAGTAGAGAAAGCAGACGGGGATGTAAACGCCGAGATATTGACCCTGGTAACACAGAAGCAGCACCCAATTTCAGCGATCGCACTATATTTGTAACAATTTTCGCTATTCCTACGGCGATACTCAAGCGAACTCTATCTGATATTTTCATATAAAATAATCAATAATTAATAGCAAGTTGTTTCGTCATTATGTCTTATATCTAAAGTAATTTCATCAGGTGCATCTTTATAATATAAGCGATCGCTTTCTCTGAAACAAATTTAATATAATTTATCAGTGAATGAGTAATTTTAAAATGTTCTGTTCTATTTTACTGCGAACTTGTTTTAAACGATGATCTTGTTCGCTAATATTGATTAATCGAATTAGCTCTTTAAAGCATTTTTGTACTTCACTAGTTAAGTTTATGGTTTTGATATTGAGTTGCTTGATTTTAGCGCATAATTTTTTATTAATTGTATTAATTGACAACTCTAGGTTTTTGATTTCTTGATTAAGGTAACGGTTTTCGTTAATATGTTCTGTGATTTCTTTAATATAATTCTGTGGTTTTGACAATTGATTTAGAAGAAGCACCAATCTTTCTTCTTCTATGCTGCTTAAAATACCACGAGATGAAAGCTTCATTATTGCATTAGGTAATTCACAGTTATTATCTTGTAACTCTTTGATTATATTTTGAATCTGGTTTCTAAGTTTCAGTTTTTCTTGGTACAATTTTTGAGACAATTTATCTTTATTTTCTCTATATTGTTTGCGGTTTAGAATAATATCATTTATTTTTATGAGAGCATGATGAACATCTAAATCATTTATTGTTTCTAGATATTGAGTTAAATCATTCAAAACCAAATCAATACTATCGTTTCTTTTTTTATATTTAAAAATCCATCCTTTATAATCTGCCCAAACATTTAACTTATTCAGATGTTCTACTCTATTGGGATTTAAGCACCCAAGAGCAAATAACCAATCAGGTGAATAGTCTTCTTTTACTCTCTCTAGAATATTAAAGAGTAATTCATTACTACCAACTTTGACATACCTAACAGTATTTTGATTGCGGACCAGTAGCCCACCTATAGCAATATTTTCAAATCCCTGATGTTGTAGTTTACTATAGCAATCAAGATATTCTTCTTCTGTTTTTCCTTGAGCAACAACTACCAGTTTAAATTTATCTTGATAAGGTTTATATGCTTTCTTGGCTTCTTTTGCACTTTCAATCGTAGCAGGAGCATCATGTAAAACATCAATCATAATGCCATAATCGACATTCATTTTGGAGTAAGCAGCAAATAATTCTTCATAACTAAGCATTGCTCCTTCTTTAGTGAATACTCCAGAGTCGCACATTTTTACTGTACGATCTTCAATTAATTTACGATGAGTGCATTCATGGCGTTCTTTATCGCTTTTATCTTTATACAAGCAAGGTTTACCACCAATAGCATCGCAGCGTTTTAAATCTTCACAAGGATAGTCTCTAAAAGCTCTCTGAAAGTTATCAGAAGTATTAGCATGAGCCATGATGCCAATTTTTACGCCAGGATAGTCTTTGAGATTTAATCCCTTAAGAATTCTAAGACTCATCGGGCGATCGGCAACAAAAAATGGAATCATTTAAGAATAGTCCCTATTAAAAATAAATATAGGACCAGATTTATCACAGGAAATAAAACTACACAAGTTAGGAGGTTTCATCAGTAATACCCAAATCATTTCTAATTTGTTCAATACTACTTAATTCATCAGCAATTGGTGCAGGTTCTCTAATTCCTTCTTCGCTGTAGCGAGGATAAACTCGAAGTAGGACAGGGGATTTGACAGCAACACCTGTGACAATAGCTCTACCCGTACCTAGACTTTTAACCATCTCTAATTCTTCGGCTGACATACCCTCTGTTACATCACGAACATATCTTTGATCGTCAGGACTTTTAAGTTGATGCAAAATAAAAGTATTAGACTGAGAAACTACTTCAGGATCGATTGAAGAGGGTTTTTGAGATATTATTCCAAAGCCAAGACTGAATTTTCTACCTTCATAAGCAATTTCTCTAAGTGCTTTACGTGCTTGTGAACCAGCAATATCTATTTCATTCATTCCACTTGATTTAGGAATTAGAGAACGAGCTTCTTCTAAGATAAATAAAGTGGAATAAGCATTTGCTGGATTTCCATCTCTAGGTGTTGCCCTATAACCATGGAACTTAAAAGAACGAAAAAAGTAAGTCACAACTCCATAAACCATTGCTTTTCTGAGATTGCTGGACAGATTTGTCAAAGATAATCTAAAAACTGATTCTGGTGTAGCTGTATTTCTATCTGCAACTTGTTTAAAAAAATCTTCTAAATCAAGCGGTGACGCACCTGCCCTAATGGCATCTTGATAAAGATTCCTAAGCATAATCAATGAGCCTACTAAAACAGGCTTAGTTCTTGAATCAAGACTTACATCATTTCTAGCTGAATTTTCAAGATTAGATAAATAATTTATTCCTGTTCCTTGTCTATTAATATTATTTCGTAGCCATCTCCATTGAGCAGAAGTATAAGCTTCACCTCTAAATGCTTGGAGCAAAATAATTGTAAAGTCTTCAAACCCATCTCCGTAAAATTTAAGTTCAGGAAAAGTGTTATGGTGCATAACTCTTCCGTACTTTATTAAATCGCTCCAATGTTGATTATTATGATTTTGTGAAAGATTATTTACCAATTCAGAAGTAACTTTTTTACACTTATTTTGAAGTATTCTATGACCAGGTTCATTTTTGTGAATTATAGAAGCAGTCCTGATTAATCTTTCACATACACATTGATTTTCAGGTCTTAAAGTTTGATTTTGATTATTAGTAGGAACAACTGGGGAAAATTGTTTGATAGCCTCTTCAACAGCATCACATCTTCGAGTTTTTACTCGACACTCTACTTTTTGTTCTTTTTTGTCTTTATCTTGATATCTGTAATCAAATAATCTACCAAAATTATCTAAATTTAGATAATCATCATGAGAGTCAAAAATGATCATACGATGACCACGAGCCATCAACTCTTCTAATAATTTAGCTGCTGTAGTAGTCTTACCTGAGCCAGTCATGCCAAAAATACTAAAATGTTTTGTAACCATTTGGTCGGCATTAAGAGTTACTGGTACTTCTTCACTACCAAAAGTCTCAATCTTACCAATGGGTACATGAGAAGGTGCTGAATTAAAAAATAGTTGACGGAGGGTTGCTTCTGAAGGTGTATAAACGCTTGTATTTGGTGCTGGTACGCGCAAATTCATGTCCAAGCCACGTTGAGTTAATGCGCCGATAACAGTACATTTAGCCCATCCATGAGTAAAACGTCTAGAAAAATTAATACCTAATTCGCTTAAATTAATTGAAGCGTTGACTATCGCTTGATCTCTACTGAGAAGGGGATTTTCTTTATATATACCCGTAATTCGACCAATAATACGTTCTTTATCAGGATTTGGCTGATTGCCATTGGGATCGAATTCAACATAACTAAATAACAGACGCTCGTTATCGTATTCCTGATCGAGCATTATCACAAATTCGGTAGTCGAAGTTTGTTCAAATACAGTACCAAGTTTTGTTGTCATTACAAACCTCCATCTCTTTGAAAATAACCTCGATTCAGATGACCTAAAATCCGCATAATGGAAACTGGATCGCTAAAACGATTTTGTAGCACTAAATTTAGATATTCCTCTTGAATAATTGTCTTAACTAATTTAGTTGGTGTATGGGCTAACTTATCCGCATAGTAAAGAATTAGAGGAAGTCCGTATTGTTGATAGGGTAGGCTCATTAGATAAATCGGACCTAAAATTCTTTTTGGTGGTTGAAAATGAGGTAAATCAAAATATTCAACTCTGACGGGTTCTCTTAGTGGTGTTGTACGTACATAGGACATTAAAACTCTATAACCAGGATGAGAATTATTTTCTACTTTTGCAGGAAATAAAGTGTTTAAAATTCCTTCTAATTCGTGGCGAATCCCCTGTGTGTTATCCGCTAAAGCATTTTGAAAAGTTGTTTCTGTTCTATATCTATATATTTGAACGGGTGCTGTATATTTTCCTTCTGCAAGCATCCAAGAAAACAACCCCGAGTCTGATAATCTTAACTTTTTGACAGTATCTCTTGCCTTTTCATATAAATTTTTACGATCTAATTTTGGATATTTGTTAATGTCAATTGCTTTCAAAGAATTCTTTAAGACTGATTCCACTCTTTGACGAGATCGATCTATAGTCAACAAAGATGGAAATATTAAGCGAGTCATTTCAGTTGCAGCAGAAATATCCTCTACAACTGATGCAACAGTAGTTTCTTTTGAAAGACGACATAAATCAACAAGAGAACGAAGTACCCAGAAATAGAGACAAAATCCAGGATATCTTCTCTTTCTAATTACTGATAATGTTACTTTTTCTGTTTCTTTGAGTGGACGAGCTTCTTTGACAAAGTTTTTGCCATAAGTACATTTCTTTTTGCAACTGTTAAGACAAAAATTATTAAACTGACGAAGATTATCATCGCCTTTTAAAACTTTGTTCGGCTCAAAAGAAAGATTATTAGCAGTAAAGTCGTCTCCTTGTATTGTATTTGAGCTTTTACCTTGAGGTGGTTGAAATTCTCCTGCATCTGCTAAATCAATATTTAATAAATCGCGAGCAGTTTCATAATCAAAAGTTAAATGGCTAAAACCACCAATTGCTCTAACTAAAGGACCGTGTAAAACAACAAAAGGTGGTCTTCCCGCAGCTATTGCTGTAATCGCTGAAACATAAGCTATAAAATTGTTTCGGATGTAACCCAGTAATTTAATTTCATTCTCAAAAGCTGCATCTTCTGATTTCTGCATTCTTAATTCGCTAAGAACAGGTCCTACAGATTCTAAGAGTTCGCCATTAGGCAATTTGTACATCCGAAAAGCAACAGACCTCAAGAAAGTCAAATTACTTACAGAAAGTTCGCTAGGTACTATTGACTCATCTATTCCTATTAACTCTGCACCTTGTATGGGTTTTGCAAGTTCCTCAATATCTTCAATATTTTTGACTACTTCTGAAACTTGAGAAAATACTCCTTTTGATGGTCTAGTATTTGGCTTGATAAAATCAAGAACTTCAAACTTATAGGGACTTAATAACTCAGATGCGTCAGGATCGGCTTGTTCAAGTTTTAAAGGTACGTTGTTTAATAAAATTTGTGGTAGCTTATTAGCAGTAAAATCTACAAGTTCTCTAGCTATAGGAGCTTGCTTTCTCAATTCGTCAGATATGGAAGCAACTATATTTTGAAGAGAATTTAATCTTCCGCGATCTCGTGGATCGTAATCTAAATTTAAACTTAACTGCAATCCTTCTGGCATTTATTACTCCATCAATCTAAATTTCACTTTCTATTCCAGTAGATTTTTCTTCCAACCAAAGTTTTAATTGTTTCAATCGCTCTCCAATACGTCCTTGAGCGAAAATAATTTGCTCTGGCGGAAATAAATCTTCTATTCCTTTGATTGCTGAACTATAATCATTACCCAAATCTATATAAATGTCACTGTAATTATCTTGATTTAAATATTTTTTTAAGTTTTTTAATACTTGGCTGTTTAATTCTTTAGCTCTTTGCTGATTTATTCTCTGCTCGTAATCTGCAATTAGAGTTGAGGCTTCAATCAAACCATACTTTGCTGACAAAATTAGTGTTTTTATATTATTTTGATACTTTTGATTGCGCTGTATTTTTCTTAAAACCCGAAAACTTCCGCCATCGTAGCGTTCTATTGCTGGTAGCAGTTCTTGATTATTAAGTTTGCGCTGTGAACAAGCCAAAATTAACAAATATTGATTTGAGGACATTATCAATTGAAGAAACCTTCAAACCGAATTTTCAATTATTAATTAAATAGCGATCGCCATATTTAAATAGCGATCGCCTCATTCCTCATCCCTTATCTTTCATCCTCCAATACCAAGACGACCAGCTAAACTGGGACTGAGAGGAATCAAAGTTGCTAACATTAGAAACAGTGCCAACAAGCCCCAAGCAGCCCTGGTATCATCAGGTTCAGTAAGTTCATTGAGGGCTGGACGTTCTAAATCTCGTTGTAGCACCAGAATTAATACTGCCCAATATAAAGGTATAGGATTAGCTGGATTAGCTAAAGCCACAATCCCTAAAATAATTAAAGTCCCTATGGTAGTGCGTCGCGCAATTTTACGACCATAGATAGCATGAACAATTCTGCCACCATCTAACTGTCCTGCTGGTAACAAATTGAGGGCGGTAATTACTAAACCCAACCAGCCAACTACTACTAGAGGATGAACATCAACAAGAGTTTGTTGCAGGGCTGAACCAAAAATTACTTTAGCTAGAGTTCCTACTAATACAGATGCTTGGAAAAATTCTGTAGGTAATTGAAAGTAACTTCCAGGGTGAGATAAAATCATTCCTACTACTACAAGCAACAAAGAGATAATTCCTCCTACTGCTACTCCAGCGAAAGAAATATCAAATAATGCTGTGCGATGGGGTAATAAGGACTCAAAGCGAGTAATTGCGCCAAATGAACCGATTTGCCAGGTAGGAATGAAAAAAGGCAAACTGAGACGGATATTGTAGCGTTTCGCAACTACCCAATGACCTATTTCATGGGCAATTAATATCCCCCAAATTCCTAAACTCAAAGGGATGGCTTCTTGATATCTACTGAAGTCGCTAAACAAGTCAAAACCTAATAATAAGCCAGAAGCTTCTAAACTAGTTACCAGAGTTGCGATCGCCAGAACTAAAGCTAAATTCTTTTGTGCCAAAGTAGTAGTTTGAGGGTCGTTGGTACTGGGTAAGACTACTACTACAGGTTTTTCTTCGGGGCTTTCTACCAAAAACAAGCGATATTTTGTTCCTAGTTGGGCTTCTAGTTTTTGAGTGAGGCTAGCATGAGCTTTATCTGGTTCACTTCTTAAATTACCTTTAAATATTGCTCCTTCTTGATAGGAAATTGTCTCTGTGGCAAAAAAGGTATCAATGGTAAAAATATCTTTGATTTTAGTTAAATCTTCCTCGGGAATCGGTACTATCTCTACTGGTGCAACCTGTTCCTTATTAAGCTCATTAGTATCAGTATCAGTCTCCCCTTTGGTTTCAGAATGATTTGTCTGTTCTGTTTGAAGGCGCAATGCTGCTTTTTGCTGGAGAATTTCATCTTGTCCCGCAGCGCGCAATTGTTTGCCAAGCCAGATATAAACCCCTACTGAAGCTACGAGTAAAAATAAGATTCCTACAAGGTTGAGGTAAATACCCAGGGCAAATAAGCCAAAAAACAGCACCCAAGGAGTCATCAATACTACTGATTGCAACCAAGCCAAAATTCCTAACTTGCCATAGGCTCTAGCACGATTATACCCCCACGCGAGAATCCCAAAAGCAGCAAAAACAATAAGAAAAGTGGCAATAGACTCCGATCCGTTAAACATTATAATGATTGATGATTATTAAAAGGTTTATTTTTGATTGTAATCTCATTTGTAAGTCTAAACTCTTTCCCTACATATCAAGTATCAATATTTATCTGATTCAGAGAAGATTATCATTAGAGAGTAATTGTCTAACAATGTAAACTGTGTGGATTGCAACTTCGACGGACGAAATTCAGAAACCAACAGCGATCGCCCTTGGCAATTTTGATGGAATACACGAGGGTCATAGAGTAGTATTGCAACCGATTCTTAATGCTTCATTGACTTCTGTCTATCCTTCGGTTGTGAGTTTTAGCCCTCATCCTAGAGAATTTTTTACAGGCGATCGCATTCAATTGTTAACCCCCAGAGCGGAAAAGGCTCAGTATCTTGCTAGTCTGGGAATAAAACAACTAGTACTATTACCCTTTGACCGGGAATTAGCTAATCTGAGTCCTCAACAATTTGTCGAAGAAGTACTAATCAAACAGTTACAAGTAACTCTAATTAGTGTAGGGGAGGATTTTCGCTTTGGTAATCAAAGAAAAGGAAACGCTACTGACTTAAAAAATATTGCAGCTAAGTTTGATATTCCTGTAACAATTAACACCTTATATAAATGGGCTGAAAATAGCGAGACTAACTCTGATCCGCAAGTTAGAGTCAGTAGCTCTATAATTCGTAAAGCATTACTAGAGGGGGATATTTCTCAGGTTAATTCGATGTTAGGTCGTTCTTATTGTCTCATGGGAAAAGTTATTAAAGGACAACAACTAGGAAGAACAATTGGTTTTCCTACTGCTAATTTACAACTTCCATCAGATAAATTATTGCCTCGTCATGGAGTGTATGCAGTAAAAGTCAAACTTGATAACTCCTATATTAAAGGTGTGATGAATATTGGCTCTCGTCCGACTGTATCAGGAGTTAGCATCACCGTCGAAGTTCATCTGCTCAATTGGTCAGGAAACTTATATGATCAAAATCTTACAGTGTATTTAGATCGATTTTTACGCCCCGAACAAAAGTTTGACTCTTTAGATGCTCTGAAACAACAGATCAAGATAGATTGTCAATTAGCTTGGTCTTGAGACAACGGGCTTCTGATTCGCTCCTTCGTATTCTTCGATGCAGAATCTTCTTTGCTCTCCTGGCGTTCTAATTGATTTAATTTTGCTTTCTTCTGAGGAATATTAACAAAAGATTGATTGTTTTTCTTCCCATTGTTTACATCAAGTTTCCATAAAGGATTTTTGCCAATAATCAACTTACCAATGCCATGATTATCAAGATGATTAATTATCCATCTACGTCAAATTACTTGTCTATGTTTCCTTTCGGGGCATAGTCGGCAATTATTCATCGATAGAAGAATGATTTGAAAACTAAGCAGACCCAGGTGGCTTGGTAACAATCTCGTCGATTAAGCCATAAGCTTTTGCTTCTTTGGCACTCAGAAAGAAATCTCTTTGGGTGTCATGTTCGATTAATTCTTGTGAGCGACCAGTATTAACAGCTAGTATTCTGTTAATTGTTTGTTTTTGGGACAAGATTTCTTTAGCTGCTACTTCAATATCAGTCGCTTTTCCCTCAACATTTCCAGATAGTTGCTGTATTCTAATTCGAGCATTAGGCAGCGCGTATCTTTTGCCTTTAGTTCCCGATGAAAGCAAGATTACTGCCATAGATGCAGCAGTACCCACACATACAGTACAAACATCAGAGTGAATTTGTTGAATTGTGTCGTATATTGCGATCGCTCCTGTTACTGAACCGCCAGAACTGTTGATATACAAAAAGATATCCTGCTCTGAGTCTTCAGCATCCAGAAACAGCAATTGGGCAATAATATTGTTAGCTGTTTCGTCTGTTAGTTCGCCTCGCAAAAAGATAATTCTCTTTGCCAATAAATGGGAATAGAGGTCAAAAGCTGGCTCTCCTTTGTCTGATAGTGAAATAAAATTTGGGAAATTGGGACTTTCTGAATTCATTTTTACTATTTCCAATACATTTAAGCCTTTGGTTAGGCGTTGAACTTGCCAATTTTAAAGTGATAGACAGCAGCGTTAGTTTTGGTATTAGTCGGTTTGGTTTGAGCAATCCGAAGGCTGGGCGTAAGCCCAATCGCTTTGGGACTATTGCCTACAGTGAACAATCAATAATCAACAATCAACAGTACATCTGGTAATTTTTGGTTGAGACGATAACTCCATTCATCTCTAAGATTTGTGTAGCCAACAAAAGAACTTAATTCGTTAGATGCTGTTGGTTGGAAAAGACTTGGTTTGGGCATTAGCTTAGTAGTATTGATAACAGGCTCATAGAAAAACATCCCTGCACTAAAGTTACTTTCCAAATTGCAGTTGCTATTAGAAATAGCTGTCGCTGCATATCCAGCTTGATGATGTCTTAATTCCAGTTGCGTTCCATCTTCAACGGGGGTTAGCGTCCAAATCACTAGCGATGGTTCTCCTGTATAACTATCTTGCCAAGTATAAGCAAGACGTTTTGGCTCCTCTAGCTCTACTACTTCACAATAAATAGTGGTTTCCAATCCTGGTAAAGAATTTGCTTCAAACTTGAATTTATGCCCTATGCGTGGCTCAAAGTCGTTTTTCATCATCCAAACATTTAACGCACGGCGATCAATTAAAGCCTTCCAAACTCTTTCTGGTGGATGAGGATAAAAAATATTTAGCTCAATCTGCTTTATCATGAATTCTCCTCCAAGTAATCGCCTAGAGCCTCTAGTGTCTCTTGCCAGAATTTTTCGTAATGACTTACCCAGTCAGACACCTGTTTTAAGGGTTCTGGATTTAAACGATACAATCGCTCTCGCCCTACTTTTCGCTGAGTTACTAATCCTACTTCAGACAACACTTTCAAATGCTGAGAGATGGCAGGTAAAGACATAGAATAGGGTTTTGCCAGTTGTTTGACTGGTTGTTCTCCCTGACTCAATTGATCTAAGATTGCTCGACGAGTCGGATCTGCGATCGCTGTAAATACATCGGCACTACTACCAGTTCTGCTCATATATACAACACAATAGTTAAGTATTTGCTTAACTAAAATCATAATAGTTAAGTGTTTGCTTAAATGTCAACTGTTTAGTAGTTAGTAGTTAGTAGTTAGTAGGTTGTTAGCAAGAGCGCAATCCCCAGTCCCCCCAGTCTGCACCGACTACTTATCCTACTTTTTCCGACTTAGTTACCTAGGAAATTCCCGACTATATACGACTGACAAGAAACAAGCTTTTTTATAGACTGCTGAGTATAGCAAAAAAAGAAGTATAAGGGCTACATCAGCAGAGGTTTTATAAAGTTATGAATAACTATGCAGACATTAGAGATTTAGCAGGAGAAGTATGTTTAAATCCGAATTTTTTTCAAATCAAGAATCGAGTTAGTTATTTAGTCAAAAACTATCTTGATTCTGAATATTTAAGCGATCGCCTGGAAGATTTACCCATACAATTTATTAATCCCCAACCTCGTCCTTGGCAACCTATCCACTGGCAAAATATTAATCAATCACAGATAATTGGTCTAGATTTAGAAGTCTTTTTAGCCATAATTCAAGGTTCATTAGATACCGAAGCTCCAATTAGAAACTATACCCACACTAGCAGACAATATATAGAGCAAATTCATCCGACCATGGCGAGATTTGTGGGAGGAAAAGTAGCAGAAGATAACAGGATGCTGGAACTTGGTTTATCTTTCTTCTGAATGAAGACCCTCACGTCCCGTGAAGGGATGAAATTCAGTCAAAATTTCTATATCTAATTCCATACTTTCGTAGTACAATATTCAAAGCGGTAA
>JAAUYH010240534.1_pt1 | contig 29082 bp, 25 predicted proteins | sample 7278061 | NCBI WGS metagenome assembly JAAUYH01 (sample SAMN14350203, study PRJNA611818) | marine sediment metagenome | isolation source: surface marine sediment (0.6m) | place: French Polynesia: Moorea | collected 2018-08
TAAGTCGGAACCGAAGGCATCCTGAAGAACCTTACGTGCATTGGGGCCCGCTACCGCGACGCCACACCATTGTTCAGTTGCGGAACAGAAATGTACATCCAGATCGGGCCAAACCACCTGGCTGTAGTGCTCCATATGAGCCAATACCCCTGCTGCATTTGCAGTTGTTGTGGTCATCAGGAAATGATCATCCGCCAGGCGGGAAGTCGTACCGTCGTCATAGACATATCCGTCTTCCCGTAACATCAGCCCGTAGCGGGCCTTACCTGGGGCAAGCAGTTTCCATCCGTTGATGTACAGGCGATTTAGAAACTCGGCGGCATCCGGACCAAAAATCTCGATTTTACCAAGGGTTGATACATCACAAATGCCGGCAGTCTTTCGAACCTGATCGCTTTCACGCCAGATTGAAGCCATGATGTCTTCGCCCGGTTTGGGATAATATTGCGGTCGTAACCATTGGCCCGCTTCCACAAACACCGCACCCAGTTCTTCATGACATCTGTGCATCGCTGTGCGCCTTATGGGTTGGAATGTCATTCCGCGCTCGTGCCCCGCAAACGCGCCGATCGCAACGGGTGAATAAGGTGGGCGAAAACGTGTTGTCCCAACTTCAGGTATCGATTGGCCCCGCGCCTCCGCGAGAATTGCCAACCCGTTCACATTGGATGTTTTACCCTGATCTGTGGCCATACCAAGTGTTGTGTAGCGTTTAGCATGTTCGACAGAAACATACCCTTCCTGTTCGGCAAGAGTGATATCTTTCGCGCTAACATCGTTTTGAAAATCGACAAAGGCCTTCCCATCGCCCGGGCAACGCCACACGGAATGAACAGCGCCATATTCGGATTCCGAAGACTTTGCTGGCGATCCGATCTTACCAGCCTTTATACCGGCAGCTTTCGCTGCTTCATGACCCGCTGAATTCCCCCCAGCAAGGCATTCCGCAAGTGTGAAATTTCCATTAGCAGCACCGGCTGAACGTTCAGGCCTGATAGGTGTGGCGGGAACAAAACTCTGGATCTCCTCGTTCCAAGCTGGTGCAGCACCGGTTTGACTGGCCAAATGAACATCGGCGGAGTGGCCACCAGATACTGCAATGACATCACATTTTACCGAGCCAAAAGGCGATCCATCCAGTCTTTGAAGCGAAAGAGAACTTACTCGATGCCAACCATGGGCGCGTGCCGGCAAAATTCCAAACTCTACCGTGATCCGTCTATCTCTAAACGGCTGAGCAGCGGCAGACCCTTCAGGCCGAGCATCATAAATCCCGGAAACGTCAACCCCGTTTTGGATCAAGACTTCAGCAGTTTTGTAGCCATCATCATTGTTTGTACAGATCACGACCTGATTGCCAGGAATTACCGCGAAACGGTCAACATATCTGCGCACAGCTGTTGAAAGCATCACGCCAGGCTTGTCATTGTTGTCGAACACCATAGGGCGCTCTTGCGATCCACAAGCTAGAACCACTTCCGTTGCACGGATCGACCACATCCGCTGACGCGGTTCATGATTTTGTGGAACTGCAACATGATCGTTCACACGTTCCAGTGCAGCCATGACATTGTGATCATAATATCCAAACAGACAGGTTCGCGTCATCACCGTGACATTGTCCATTTTCGCGAGATTTTTCTCTGTTTCGCCAATCCATTTGGAAGCAGGCTTTCCATCAATCAAATCATGATCAAGCGCCAGCTGTCCGCCAAGGAACGAATTCTCTTCGACCAGAATAACTCTCGCGCCGGTTTTTCCTGCTGATAGCGCAGCTGATAATCCGGTCGGACCAGCGCCTACTACCAGCACGTCGCAATGGGCATGGGAATGCTCATATGTGTCTGGATCTGGATCATCTGCGGCACGACCAAGCCCGGCTGCATTACGAATGAACTTCTCGTAGATCGGTTCCCAGAAGGAAGCGGGCCACATAAAGGTTTTGTAGTAAAAACCTGCGGTTAGAAACGGGCTAAGCAGTTGGTTGAACGAGAGATAATCAAACTTGAGAGATGGCCATGCGTTCTGGCTTTTGGCCTCAAGTCCATCGAACAATTCAGCCATCGGAGCACGTGTATTGGGTTCGCGCCGCGCACCCGTTCGCAATTCGACTATTGCATTGGGCTCGTGGCTGTCAGCGGTCAGTGTTCCACGCGGGCGATGGTACTTGAAAGACCGACCCATGAGGTGCACACCATTGGCCAGCAACGCGGACGCCAATGTGTCACCCTCACAGCCCTGATAACGCTTTCCGTCAAAATGGAAGGTCAGAGGTTTATTGCGATCAATTTGACCACCTTTTTCGAGACGATATCGCTGAACCATTATCGTCTTCCTTTCGTTGCCCGCGGAACAGGCAACTTGTCCTGTGGTCCGCCGCAAGCATGTATCTCATGTGTGAGCGTGTTACGTACAACTTTCACCCATTGGCGGCATCCTCCAACGTGATGCCACCATTCTGTATGCCAGCCTTTCGGGTTTTCCCGAACATAGACATAGTCGAAAAATTTGGCTTCTGAAGCATCTTCCTTTGGACGCACCTTGGTTGCATCGCCTTGATACTGAAACTCAGCTTCATCTCTCCACCCACACCAGGGGCAATTGATCCTATGCATCTTTCAAGCCCCCTATTGAATCCACGGGCGCGGTCCAACGCCCTTCTCATCGATCATTCGCCCTTCCTTGAAGCGCTCAATTGTAAAGGCTTCATTCAATTGGTGAGGTCTGTCTTGTGCAATTGTGTGTGCAAAACACCAACCAGAGGCTGGCGTTGCCTTGAAACCGCCGTAGCACCACCCACCGTTGAGATAGAGGTTCTTGATCGGTGTCTTGCAAATGAAGGGTGAACCATCAAAGCTCATGTCCATGATGCCACCCCAATGTCGCAACATACGTACGCGTCCGATTGCCGGCATGATTGCCATTCCACCTGCCATGACATGTTCCATCATTGGAAGATTGCCGCGTTGGGCATAGGAATTGTAGCCATCAAGGTCGCCACCATAAACGAGACCACCCTTGTCAGACTGGCTGATATAAAAATGTCCGGCCCCGAAAGTTACAACGGTGTCAATCATCGGCTTGATGCCTTCAGAAACAAAGGCTTGGAGAACATGGCTTTCAACCGGCAAATCATTAATGCCAGCCATTTGGGCAATCTTCGTCGTATGACCTGCCACGGCCATACCGACTTTCTTGCCCTTGATAAAACCGCGATTGGTTTCCACGCCAAGCACCTTGTCGCCCTCGACACGAATATCGGTTACTTCGCAGTTCTGGATGATATCAACACCTCTAGTGTCGGCGCCTCGAGCATATCCCCAGGCCACCGCGTCATGGCGAACAGTCCCACCCCGGCGCTGCATTAAACCGCCCTGGATCGGGAAACGGGCATTGTTGAAGTCAAGGATAGGCACCAGTTCTTTCAGCTGTGCCGGATCGAGGAGTTCAGCGTCAATACCGGCCATGCGCATTGCATTGCCACGTCGGGCAAACGCATCGCGTTGCGGATCGGAGTGAAACAGATTGATCACACCGCGTTGCGAAACCATGGCATTGAAATTGAAGTCTTGTTCCAGCCCCTCCCATAGTTGCATCGATTTTTCATAGAAATGCGTGTTTGGCCCAAGCATGTAGTTTGAACGCACGATGGTCGTATTACGGCCAACATTGCCACCACCGATCCAACCCTTTTCAAGCACCGCAACATTGGTAATACCGTGCTCTTTTGCCAGGTAGTACGCAGTAGAAAGGCCATGCCCGCCGCCGCCAATAATGATGACGTCATACTCTTTCTTGGGTTCCGGATCCCGCCATGCGCGGGTCCAACCTTTATGTCCTGTCAGCCCCTGCCAAAGGACAGAAAGTGCGGAATATTTCATGGTCGCAACTTAACTCCAAGGATATGGGCTGTTTGAAACAGGATGCAGTTTTCCTTCAGCAAAGCGTGAGAACCTGAACGGTTCAAGCAATTCCTGTTTTTCTCCAAGGATTTCATCAGCAATCAGATGACCCACGCCTATCATTTTCCAACCATGGTTCGAGTCAGCAATCATCGCAACGTTTTCACGGAAATGATCGATCACCGGGAAACTGTCTGGAGTGAAGCACCCAATGCCACCAGAAGCTTCTTTGTGATATTTCGGCATCGTGCCTTCAAAACGTTTTTGGCAATGCGCAAGTGCAGACACCCACATGTGGGCAAATTCAGCAGATGCTACGAATTCCGGGCTTGCTGGTCCATAGGGATCGATTGCAACTTCATCGACCGGTGTATCCACTTTGTAAGGTGATGCACCGCCCTGAACGCCACCAAAATGCCAATCCGGCTTGTAGTAAATGCCCCACATCTCATCGGTAACTTTTGAACCATCAACAGTAGAGTAAAGCGTTGCATCTGTGTCGACATGAATAACCGGCGGCATCTTGCCGTCATTATCCATCATCATTTCCGGGTCCACCTGCAACACACCTTCTTCAAGCTGCCAGAAGCGCCACATGTCTACACCATCATGGGTTTCGCCCTGAAGGTCTTTCAGCGTGATCTGCTTGGGCATATCCAACATGTCCCAGAAATCCCGCGCCCATGGTCCCGCGCCGACGATGACTTGCTCACATGAGATGTTGCCTTTGTCTGTCTCTACAGCGCTTACCGCACCTGATCCGTTTTCAGAGACAAACCCTTTTACGGTTACCCCTGTGATGATGCGAACACCCAGCGCTTCAACCTTGTCGGCTAATGCATACATGGTCTTTGTCTGGTTGGAATAACCGCCGCGTTTCTCATGGAGAACCGAAGTAATGCCCTGCGCCTGCCAATCATCAAAGATGCCGCGCATATAATGCGTACATTTTTGCTCGCCTTCAATGAACTCGCTCTCATAACCAATGGCCTGTTGCTGCTCATAGATTGAGCGAACATCTTCGCGCATCGATTCAGACGAAATCTGCATATACCCAACTGGGTGATACGACAGACCTTCAGGGTCACTTTCCCAGATATCGACTGAGTGAGCCATGAGCTTACGCATGGCAGGCTGGAAGTAGTTGTTTCGCACAACACCACAGGCCACGCCTGACGCCCCTGCGGCGATCCCGGACTTCTCAAGAATAACAATGTCCTCACCTGAACCCTTGCCGCTCTCTTTTAATCGTTCAGCGAGCCTCCACGCGCTGGACATGCCGTGAATACCAGCACCGATTATCACGTATTTGGAATGTTCTGGAAAAGCCATGATCTCAATCTCCTCAATCGTGACGATAGAATGCTCGGATGAGAAAATATCTGAAATAATTTTCTGGACACGTTTAATAACATAAGAGACACTTCTGTTGAATAAATAGCTCAATCTGAAACCGAATGACCCACTCACATTTTTCGTTTGTATTGATACCTGGCTTTTCTCTGGTCGCGTTCTCTTGCGCAATTGATGCGCTGCGTGGCGCGAACTTGATTCTCGACCAAGCCTATTACGATTGGGCTTCATTAAGCCCTGATGGCAGGCCGGTAATATCTTCAAGCGATATTGAGGTACCCACGGTAGCAGTGAAAAAATCCCGCAATAGTGATCTGATCGCGATTTGTGGCGGGGTAAGTTCTCATACTTATCATGACCCGGAACTTACTGGCTGGTTACACGAGCAAGCCAGTCAAAAGAAGCGGATCGGTGCGATTTCAGATGGTTCTTATGTTGCAGCGGAAGCAGGCCTGTTTGACCAGGCACCATCCACCATCCATTGGCGATGTCAGGATGCCTATCGCGAACGCTTTCCACACCTCGATATCCGAGCATCCATGCTGGAGATTTCTGACAAACGGTTCTCATGTGCCGGCGGTACCGCCAGTCTTGATCTGATGTTGCACTTTATTCAGGAAGAACATGGTGGTGAATTGGTCAGCCTGATCGCGCAGAACTTTTTTCACGACACCGTCCGGGATGGCACCCGAGAACAACATCTCATGAGCGCATTTCGCGTTGCCGGGAAAAACCCAGTCCTGTCCGAAGCCATTTTGCTCATGGAGCGCCATCTTGAGCAACGTTTGACCATCGGTCAGGTTGCCGAACGGGTGAATATCTCCCGTCGACAACTGGATAGAATTTTCCAACAAAGCGTGGGCAAGTCACCGCAGGCGTTTTACAGGGATCTACGGTTGACCCGGGCTTCTGTTCTCCTGGCGCAAACCAATATGAGTGTTGGCGAGATTGCGCTTGGCTGCGGGTTCCAAACTGCTTCGCATCTGGGCCAGCATTTCAAAGAACGATTTGGCGCAACTCCCGGAGTCTACAGAAAGTCTATCGGTTCAACGTTGTGAGTTTCCGCTTGACGCGCGCTTACCAAAAAGCAACATCCAGAAGATGGCAAATTCGAATTCCTCACAGGCCTTGCGCGGTTCACTGTCCGTTTTCTTTGGCGCTTCTCTCTGGGGCCTCTTCTGGATTCCATTGCGTTATTTTGATGAGGCCGGCCTAGAGACAATGTGGAGTGTGTCGGCTGCAAATGCCGCAGCTGTTTTGGTTGCAGTACCTGTTGCTATTTGGGCAGGAGAATTCAAACGCGAACATCTCAAGTGGCTCTTGATACTTGGAGCAGGAATGGGTGCAGCAAACATTCTTTACCTTGCCGGGCTTATCCTCTCTGATGTTATCCGCGTGACATTCCTTTTCTATCTCCTGCCTATATGGGCGACGATATTTTCAAAACTATTATTCAATGAACCCTTAGGCAGGGCCAGAATATTAGCAGTCATTATAGCCTTTGTTGGCATATGGTTTTTGTTAGGGGGAGGGAGTTGGCCAGTTCCTGAAAACCTGGGAGATGTATTTGCCATTTTCTCCGGAATGGCTTGGGCGTTTGGCCTGACGATGATCCGCGGTAAAAATGATCTTGGGTCATTCGCAACCACCGCAATTCACCATATATTTGCGCTGATTTTTGGTTTGGCACTGGGTTTTGTTTTGTTCAACGTATCTCCAGATCTTCAACCTGCTTTCCCAACACTCTCCGATAAAGCACATCTGATGCTGCCAGTCTTTGCTTTTGGTGTTTTCATGCTTTGGGCAACCATGGCTGGCCAAATCTGGGGCGCCAAACACATAGCGGCAACAACAGCGGCACTTCTAACAATGTCTGAAATTCTGGTTGCGACCGCTTCTGCAACGCTCATAGGCAACGAGACACTGCCGCTAATCTCATGGTTTGGCGGCGGCTTGATCATTGTGGCGATTTTCGTGGATGTCTACGGATCATCGAATGGTTGAAGTGCTTGGTCTGACTTTACCACTCTTTGGGCTGATTCTGCTTGGCTTTATGGGCGGAAAAATTTCAAACCAGCCCTTGGATGCTCTGGGGTGGCTCAACACTTTCATAATATATTTTGCGCTTCCTGCCCTTTTCTTCAAACTGCTTTCAACCACACCAATTGATCAACTCGCAAATTGGCAATTCGTTTTTGCCAATATCGGAATCACATTCCTGATTTTCTCTCTGACTTTTTTGTTCGGAATGCTGGGAACGCGCGGAAATATCGGCGAGAGCACAATTCAGGGTCTCGCAGGCGCTTATGGCAATATCGGCTATATGGGACCAGCAGTTGCTATCCTCGCATTGGGTGAGAAAGCCGCCATTCCTGTTGCGATTATTTTCTGTTTCGAAAACATCATGCATTTCGCGATCGCTCCGGCCATGATGGCGATATCGGGAGAAGAACAAAAAAAGCCGCTGGCGCTATTATTGGACATTGTGCGCAAGATTGTGCTGCATCCCTTTATCTTGGCAACAATAGCTGGCGTCGCAGCCGCCGCTGTTCAATTTTCTGCCCCCATACCGGTAGAGCGGCTGATAGACTATCTGGCCCAAGCTGCTGCCCCGTGTGCCCTGTTTGCGATGGGTGTGACGCTTGCCCTGCGCCAGATGAACAGAATTCCTTATTCGCTTGGATATATTGTTCCTATCAAACTTATATTGCATCCACTGCTTATGTATGTCGGACTTAGCTGGGCGGGAAATTTTGATCCAACATGGATGTATGTAGCTGTATTGCTTGCATCCTTGCCGGTTGCGACCAATGTTTTTGTCATCGCTCAACAATACAATGTCTGGGTGGAACGTGCTTCAGCGAGCATCATGATAACAACAGCAGCATCTGTCCTGACAGTCTCCTCCCTGTTGTTTCTGCTCACAACCGGACAGCTTGAGCCTGACCTCTTCCCGTAGTCAGCGGTTTGGCAGACCGGGTCTTCCGGCCTCTTTGGGATTATGGCGAACAAAATCCGCCTTGATCGCTTCTGAGCCGGAAATCTCAACGTCATGACGCCATCCTGGCGGATTGAACAAATAGCCAATCCGGTCACCGAATTTCAGACCAGGTCGTGCCGCATCGCGGAACATGTCTACCCATTCATGAAACGCTACCCGGAACGGATTGAAAGTTCCGATATTCTTCACAAGGCCATATCTCGGACTGTCTTCCGGAAGTTCTTCCACAAAGGTTCCGAACATCCTGTCCCAGATGATTAAAGTGCCGGCATAGTTTGCATCGAGATAGCGCGGATTGGTTGCATGGTGAACACGATGGTGAGACGGGGTATTCATGATCGCCTCAAACCATTTCGGCATTTTGTCGATTGCTTCGGTGTGAATCCAAAACTGGTAAACCAGATTAATCCCACCTACGAAGACGATCAGTGCCGGATGAAACCCTAACAAGACAAGGGGAATACGAAGGACAAACATGCCGGTGAAGACACCGGTCCAGCTTTGCCGCAAGGCTGTGGACAAATTGTAGTGCTGACTGGAGTGATGGATGACATGCTCCGCCCAGACCCACCGGCAACGATGTGCTATGCGATGATACCAATAGTATCGAAGGTCATCGATGATGAAACACGACAAAACCCAATACCATTCAAAACCGATGGTGAAAAACCTGAATTCATAGCTCCAACTTAAAACACCATACGCAACAAAGCCGAATATCAATCCGGCAACCACATTGCCCACGCCCATCAGTAGGCTGGTTGTTGTATCGCGGGTTTCAAACCCTTCCACGCCTCGCATTTTGCGCAGGACAAACAGTTCAATCAGGATCAAAGTGACAAACGCAGGAATTGCCAATTGGGTGACTGCAGGAAAATTCGGAATGATCAGATCCATCTCAATTCTTCTCCATATTCACGAATCCGGACAGCCATGGCCGTGCGTTCAAGCTTTCGTTTTCGAATGACACCGATTTGAGTGTAAAATCATTCAATCGAAACTCAAATCCGGCGCTTCGCGTTTCGAAACCGATTACAGAACTCTTGTCCAGTAATCTTGTGAGGTGATTTTGACCCATCTGATGAACCATGCCAATTGCATTGTCATCCACGAGCCTCAGCAAAGCATTCTTTCCGTCATCGGAGATTAGGATTTCGTCCACAACCGCATTTGGAAAATCGTTCAAGAAATGATCTTTGGCTTGGCAGGCTGTGAGCGGCGCTCTTGACCGGCCTCGGTTAACCCACCAAACAAGGCCAATTACCAACGGCAGGCCAACCAAAATCATGGGAACTAGGATCGAAAGTGGCATCAACTCCTCATTCGTGAGCCGGATGGATCAAACAACGGTTCGACATTGATCCGCGCTGGACGACGTACACCAAGAATTTCAATTTCGAACAAGCCGTCTTCTTCGCGTTCTGCCAGTTCGGCCGGTATATACCCCTGCCCCAATGAGGCTTTGACGTGATGGCCATATCCGCCCGACGTAATCCAGCCAACAACTCGCCACTCTCCGTCTTGCGCGGGAGGCTTTGGCGGTATCTCATTGCCGTTGGCATCAAACCGCGTAGCCCCATAGCCATGCGGTTTGGTGATTGTATCGTATTCCTTTTCACCCACTTTGGCCCAAATCGGTTCATCAGCCATAATGTCAGCAGTATCCGCTTCAATGACAAAGGAAACCCGCCTTAGCTTGGGACCATCAGCGTGTTCGCGTGCTGCCGCTTCGCGACCAATAAAGTCATTTTTTGAAAGTTTGATAAAGCGATCCATTGACGCTTCATATGGGCCATAGATTGGGCGCAACTCACCAAACCAGGTCGGGAAATTTTTCTCAAGACGCATTGAGAGCAAAGCCCGCATCCCAAAGTCTACGATATCAAATTCAGCCCCTGCCTCTTTTATGCCAGCATAGACCTTCCGTTCATAGGTTGGCTCCATCCAGATCTCATAACCAAGATCTCCGGAGAACGTGACGCGGTTCACGATACAAGGTGCACCATTCACATCCAGCTCACGGATGTCCATGAAGCGGAACGCTTCATTGGATACATCCTCATCGCATAATTTCTCCAGAACCTTTCGAGAATTTGGACCCGCGATCGATAGACCCACAAGGTTCATTCCATATCGCGAAATTGAGACAGATCCATCATCCGGCATGTGTTTTTCAAACCACCGCATATGATATTTCTGGGCGGCACTTGATCCCCACATACGGAAGTTTCCATCGCCAAGTTTGCCAATTGTAAAATCACCAATCAGCTTGCCGTTCTCGTTCAACATCGGAGAAAGCGCCAGACGACCTTGCTTGGGCATGGTGTTACACAACATGCGGGACATGAACGCTTCCGCACCCTCACCTGTGATCTTGTATTTGGCAAAATTGGCAATTTCAGTCACGCCAACCGAATTGCGTACTGCATTCACCTCACGAGCCACATGTTCAAAATCGTTAGACCGATGGAAAGACAGAATATCGTGTGCTTCTTCAGCAGAGGGCGCAAACCACAGGGGAACTTCAAGTCCCCAAGTATCGCCCATCACCGCATGGTTTTTGTCTTTCATTTCATCATAAAGCGGTGTTGTTTGCTGTGGGCGCGCTGCTGGCAATTCTTCATTCGGAAACCGGATCGAGAAGCGCTTGGAATAGTTCTCGCGAACTTTCGCGTTTGTGTACCGCAAGGTTGCCCATTCCCCGAAGCGGGTAACGTCCATACCAAACACATCATGGCCGGGGTCACCGTGAACCATCCAGTTGGAAAGCGCCAAACCAACACCGCCCCCCTGACTGAAACCCGCCATGACCGCGCAAGCACACCAGAAATTTGTCAATCCATCTACTGGGCCTACCAACGGATTACCGTCGGAGGCAAAGGTGAATGGCCCATTGATGATTTGCTTTATTCCAGCCTTTTCCAGTGCAGGAAAATGCTTGAACCCGATCTCAAGTGATGGCGTGAGACGATCAATATCCGGCTGAAGCAATTCATGGCCAAAGTCCCAGGGAGTGTTCACAGGGGACCACGGTTTACAGGCTTTTTCGTAAGTACCCAGCAACATGCCCTTGCCTTCCTGACGGGTGTAAATCTCACCCTTGAAGTCAATGACGTGCACCAACTCGCGCCCGGTCTGCTGGTTGTACTCCACCACTTCGGGCATTTCTTCAGTGAGCAAGTACATGTGTTCCATGGCAAGCAAAGGCAGTTCAAGACCAACCATGCGTCCGACTTCACGTGCCCATAGCCCGCCAGCGTTCACGACATGCTCCGCTTTGACCGTTCCTTTTTCGGTCGCCACATTCCACATGCCATCACTGTCCTGTGTGAGATCAACAACCCGGTTTCGAAGTTCGATCTCCGCCCCAAGATTGCGTGCGGCTTTTGCGTAAGCATGGGTGGTTCCCGACGGATCAAGATGCCCCTCCACCGGATCCCATAATCCGCCGACAAAGTTTGTCTCATCCAAAATCGGAAACATGGCTTTTGCTTCTGAGGGCGTCACCAGTTCGGTTTCCATGCCAAGGTAACGGCCCTTGGCATGAAGTGTGCGAAGGAAGTCCATACGCTCCGGGCTGTCTGCCATCATGAAGCCCCCAACCAGATGGAGGCCGCATTCCTGGCCCGAAATCTTCTCAAGTTCCTCATATAGACTGATCGTATAGGCTTGCAGCTTCGCAACGTTCGGATCGCCATTCAGTGTATGAAATCCACCCGCAGCATGCCAGGAAGAACCTGACGTTAGCTCGGAACGCTCGATCAGAATGACATCGGTCCAACCGGCCTTTGCAAGGTGAAACAAAACGGAACAACCGACGACACCACCGCCGATTACCACTGCACGATATTGATCTTTCATTTATTGCTCCCTGTAGCGCTAACGCTCTCATCGCCTCTTAATTTTTCCCGGTCGCGCTGACACGCTCTTCGCCTCTTGTTGCCCCTATCCGATCACCGAAAAGGAAGAGTTGGGGTTAATTTCTCGATTGCGAGAAAATGTTCCCAGTGAAATGGTGTGTCCAATATTCTCAAGATGGAACTGGACCGGCTCAACATCGTGGTCCTGTCCACTTTCACAGGCCTCAATAATCGCTGTCATCATCTTTCCCGCAACCGGAGCATTCTTGAACTGATTGCCGGATGTGCCGCAGGCCATGTAGAAACCTGGCAAATCGGATTTGTCGTAGATTGGAATCCAGTCCTCGGTCACATCGTATAGCGCAACAACACCTTTTGCCTGTTCCGGAATCCCCAACCAGGGAAGCCTTTGCGCGAGGCGCATCACAAGAGTTTTGTTCTGCTCAGTAAATTCCGTGTTGTAATTGTCTGGATCGTCCACCCACTCTTTTTCATCGCAGGCGGGATCTTCTGAGCCAATCAGAATATGATTGCCAACTTCCGACCGGGCATAGGTTGCGATATCAGAATCGGAGTAAACAAAACCACCCTTGCCATAATCAATATTCATCTGAGAAGGCACATGGGCAACTTCATGACGCAGCGCCCTGGTTGACATTTTCATTGTATCTTTGACACCCGCCATCTCATTGAGGATCGATGAGTGCGGACCGCCTACATTCACCACAACCCTGGCGTCGATTTCGGTTCCGTCTTTCAGTGTTACTCCGGCAACACGACCATCAGCTTGGCGTATTTCTACGATTTCGGTATTGAACATAAACTCTGCGCCATGCGCCTCAGCCGCCCGCTGGGCATTGTGGGCTGAGAGTTTAGGATCGGAAACGTATCCACCGCACGGGAAGAAAACCGCGCCATTGACTGCATCACCAGTCGCTTCGCCGAAGCCATCGTCGTGGATGGTTTTTGCTGGAGAAAATTGCCGCGTATCAGCATCTGTGAATTTCGCCGGAATTTCCTGCGTCGTCACATGCTCATATGGACACCCCAGTTTTTCCATGGTGGCACAAACTTTTTCAAGGTTCTGATTGTGATCGTCTTTTATTACCAGACAGCCGGTGTCATGATATTTTATCAGCCCCTGCTCATCTTCCGCTCCGAGGTATACCGCCCAATCTTTCCAGTAATGCCAGCCCTCGTAAGCGATGGCACAAGTCTCATAGGCGGAATAGTAAGTCCGGATGATAGCACAAGAGCCTGAAGTCGATCCGTATCCTGCTTCCGGAAGCTTGTCGATCGAAAGTGTCTTCCAGCCTTTTTTTGCCAATTCGAATGCAACGCAAGACCCGATAACGCCTGCCCCAATGATAATTGCATCGACCTGCTTACTCACTTTCTTCCTCCACTATATTCGATGACAGAATTCACCACATGCAAGTGCAGCGCAAGCGCCTATTTGCGACTTAAAAATCGCAAGCGATAACTTGATCAAATAGCTTTGATGACGAACCTGGAAATCGCATCTGTATGGAAGTTTGCGTAACCATCCTGTTGAACCAGAGTATGGTCTTTTGTGTATTTGTGAAACGCTGGCAGTTTGTAAAAAGGCACTGCCGGATATGAATGATGTTCAGCGTGAAATGCCATGTTCCATGTGATCCAGCGCACCGCGTTTGTGGTGAACGTGGTGCGTGAATTTTTCAACATGTTTGTTTCATGCGGGCAGAACAGGTGTTCAGCCAATAAAGCCAATCGCAAAAACGGCTGCCCAAGCAATGCAGGGATGACCCAAAGATACAACGCAATCCAATTGTCGAATACAAAAGACAAAATAAGGATAAATGCATAGATCAGGAGGTAGATGAATGCTTCTTTTTGCACGCGCGCCTTTCCACGACCCGGAACAAAGCTGTCTTTGGCGGTCCCGCTTGCATTCCTCAGCAAGACGGTCATCTGGGAAAACCAATACGGAATTCCGGACACATGCCAGATATATTGGCCCAATGTTGAAGGTCTTGGGCTTGCAAGCTCGGGATCTCTTTCCTGATCATTGGTGTGACGATGATGAGCAAAATGAAAATAGCGGAACCATTGCGGTGGCAGGAGCAGCACAAGCCCTGACAACCTGGCAGTCCAGACATTAAGCCAATAGGTTTTGAAGGCAGTCCCGTGAATGCTCTCGTGTTCGGCAGAAAACAAAAAAGACAGCAATATGCCATGCACAATCATGGCAATTTGCCAAAGCGGCCATCCGAAAATTATCCAAGAGCCGGTTATACCCAACATGAACACATGGGAGCCAATTCTCAGCAGTCCTGCCCTGTCAGATTTTTCAACGAGAATTTGTCGCTCATCATCAGACAGGCTTGCTATAAGCTCCACGTGGGTTAAGGATGGCTCGGTCATTGGCAACTCAAATTTGCAGGTTAGGCATGCATCCCACAAAACTTACCGTCAGAAAAGACCGCAAGTCATTGGAAATTGCGTTTGGGGAAAGCGAAACCTACGAGCTTTCGGCAGAAATTTTGCGGGTACTTTCCCCTTCCGCGGAAGTTCAGGGACATTCTCCCGAACAGCGCAAAACCGTCAGCGGAAAACGCAATGTCCAAATCATGCAAATGGAGCCGGTCGGAAATTATGCTGTGCGGATCATATTCGATGATATGCATGAAACCGGAATTTTCACTTGGGCCTATTTTCAAGAGCTTGGCAAAAACAAGGATGAAAAGTGGAACGCCTATCTCGCTGAATTGGAAGAAAAGGGTTATTCACGAGAGCCAAAGGGGTTTTAGGGTGCGACCATGCTGACGATCTATTCTGAAGACCATAGGAAACGAGACGCCAAAACAGAACTGCTTGGGGGGCAACTTATTCCACCATTTGAAAAACCATCTAGGATGGATTTCATTCTAGACCGCATTCACAGCGAGGGGCTCGGTGAGGTTATTGCGCCACGTGAATTTGGCATGGAGACCATTCTGAAAATTCACGACCATCACTATGTGAAATTTCTGCAAACCGTCTGGGCAGAATGGGCTGAAGCTGGAATGAAAGGCGAAGCAATTGCCGCATCCTGGCCTGCCCGACGGATGCAGCAAAGATGCCCGACCGATATTGACGGCAAACTGGGATATTATGCACTGGCGGCTGAGACCTCGATTACCGAAGGAACTTGGGATGCGGCAAAGGCAAGCACCAATGTTGCATTGGAGGCAGCGTCACGTTTAACGCAAGAAAGTGCAGTTTTTGCGTTGTGCCGTCCACCCGGCCACCACGCAGCGTTAGACATGTATGGGGGGTATTGTTTCCTCAACAATGCCGCGCTCGCGGCGCAATCATTGTTGGATCAAGGTGCCGAGCGAGTTGCTATACTGGATGTCGATTTTCATCATGGGAATGGAACACAGGACATATTCTACACGCGTGATGATGTGCTTTTCATCTCCATTCACGGACAACCGGAAGACGCGTTCCCGCATTTTCTGGGTTATGAAGACGAGACGGGGCAAGCTGCTGGCGAAGGATATAATCGCAATTTTGCGCTTCCCCCTGGCACACCGTTTGGACCCTGGCGTGATGCCTTGAAAAAGTCGCTGGACATCATTGGCAAGTACGGACCTAATGCTCTGGTCATTTCATTGGGAACCGATACGTTTGAGAAAGACCCGATAAGCTTCTTCAAGCTCACCTCAGACGACTTTTCGATCTACGGATCCGATCTGGCACAAGCAAATCTTCCAACGCTCTTTGTTATGGAAGGCGGTTACGCGGTAGAAGAAATCGGCATAAACACGGTGAATGTGTTGCAAGGATTTGAACATGCATAGAATCGACAATCTGCAATATGCCAAATGGTCGGAGAAGATTTTCAGACAAATGCGCGAAGGCAATGTCGACGCAGTCCACGCGACGATTTGTTACCATGAGAATTTTCGTGAGACGGTCGCCAATATTGAACAATGGAACCGTTGGTTTGAACAGTTTCCCGAACTGATTTTCCATGGGAAAACCGGCGATGATGTCCGGCTGGCACGTGAGAGCAAAAGAACAGCCATATTCTTTGGATTTCAAAACCCCTCGCCAATTGAAGATGATATTGGCCTCGTAGAAATTTGCCATACGCTAGGCGCGCGGTTCATGCAGCTCACTTATAACAATCAATCACTGCTTGCGACCGGCTGCTATGAAGCCGAGGATACAGGTCTGACGCGTATGGGTAAACAGGTCGTCAGAGAAATGAACCGGGTTGGCCTGGTGGTTGATATGAGCCATTCAGCAGAGCGCTCCACCCTCGACACGATCGAATATTCAGAGCGCCCAATTGCAATCACCCACGCAAATCCGGCATTTTGGCATCCCGCACTTCGCAATAAATCTAACGAAGTCCTCAAGGCTCTGGGCGAATCCGGTGGAATGCTCGGATTTTCAATCTACCCGCATCATCTGAACAACGGCTCGAATTGCACTCTTCAAGATTTTTGCGACATGATTGCGAGAGCAGCGGACCTTATGGGCGCACAGAACATAGGGATCGGCACTGATTTGTGCCAGGATCAACCCGACAGTGTAGTAGAATGGATGCGTGTGGGGCGTTGGTCGAAGGAAATCGACTATGGTGAAGGTTCAAAGGACAATGCTGGCTTTCCGACGATGCCTGATTGGTTCTGCGACAATCGGGACTTTGACAATATCGAGCAAGGACTAAAGAATGCAGGCCTGAGCCAATCAAACGTTGTGGGTGTGATGGGTGAGAACTGGCTTCGTTTTTACGACGAGAATTTCGGGCCACTTGGAGGGGTTCGTGAAAACAGATAATGGTCAAATGCCGGATCCTGTTCCACAGCGTCCGCCTGAAAAAGTCATGCGACTCGCCCGACTTGGCTCGTTTCATCAGTCGCGACTAAGTTTCATGCGCGTATTGCTGCGCAAGATGAAGCTGGAAAACTGGACGGTTGAAAGACCCATCTGTGAATTGGATGATAAAGGTGTCGGCGTTGTTACATATCGCTGCAAGGGACCGGACCGTACCTATACGCTGATTGCTTTCGCGCATGATCTTCCAGCCGAGAAACGCTCTGATAGGGTGATTGCAGATGCGTGGGATGCGACATTTACGCTCTATGATGGAGAACCTGATTCGGAAGACATTGAGAGGCTCTCTCGTAATGTGCCACTACAGGAAGCGGGTCGTATCACAGAGACTGAATTTGTTTTGTCCCGCGCCAACAAGTCAGTCAGGCTGTTTGACTATGTTCGGGATTGTTTGGCCCGCGGTGAGCAACCGGAAGCTGAAAAACTGGATGATGTCGGCTATTTGATGCGAACCACTGCTGTCTATGGGTCAGGCAAATTTGGTGCAGCTGATCGTTCAAAATGGGCTGGAAGAAATGAGTTCAAAGGGTCCTTTCAACCTGAATTGATGGCTGTTTGGCTGGTACGTTGTTTTGCTTCGGACTGGGTCGAACATATGGCGCGGGTTCAGGGTGGCGAAAAGGCAGTGGCCCTTTCATCGCCCTTGAAGCGCCGCCTTGGAATTGGAAATTCAACCGGATTGGGGATGGCGCCATTCCTGATTAAACACCCTGCACTTATTCACTCCTGGATAAATGCGCGAGAGGCAGCTCTTGCAAGGGTCAGGAATATCGAAACGGTTTCTGATGAAGAGATTTCAAGTTTTACGGTTCTCGTGAAGCGAGCTTTGAAAAATGCAATGGATTGGCATTCACAAAGCGAATTGCAGATACCAAAAATCAAAGCTCTGAGAGAAGATTTGCAAAAACTTCTGGATGTTGTGCAGTCAGATTTCGTGAAAGCACCAAGACCGTGGGATGCCCTTTATGAATGGTCTGAAGAAAACCTGAGCCTTGAAGGGCAGGAACAAACCGTATCGCTTCTCATTGAACCGCACGGAAGCATGGTGGACAGTCTTGCTGAATCCATGTCAGCGGACGAGATCGAGACTTTTCGAATTGATGGCAGCAGAACCACTGAGCAAGTGCTTAAGTCTATTCATAAACACTATGGATGGGCAAAGGCGATCGCCTTTGATTCAAAACCTGCGCAAGCCCGTGTCTGGTATGTGTCGGCGGAAAAACTCGAACCGCGTCTAGGAGAGCGATTTGAGGAAGATATTGAAGCTTATGAACAGGCACTAGCGCCCGCCCGCGACGCAATGCGACTGCGCTTTGCGCTCCTCAATGAGCAACCAGACGAAACAATGGCTATGTTTTTGTTGCACCATCCGGAACATCGTCATGTCGTGCGCCGTTTGCAGGTTCTTGATACTGCACCATATGGCGAATTGCGCGACAACACGATCGATGAAAAGATGCTTCCGATCGATTTGCTCCGGTGCAAGTTGTCGTTTTTCGGGGCAACAAAGTTTGATCCAAAGTCAGATCGCTGGGTCCGTATCACCATGTATCAACATGCTCCTTATCCGGACGAGATTGAGGAGTTGGACCCAGATGACTGTTTTCTGCCAGGGATCAATCCATGAGCTGGTCAATGGGCGAAACACAAGACCTTGCAACGCGCGCATGCAAGGGTGCAGGCTTGCCATGGGGACTGGCTGAAGAAGCCGCATTTGCGGTTTCATGGCTTGAACAACGCGACTTACCGGGTCTTGAAGCATTGGCTGAGTATCTTACTGGCATAGGCCAACCGAATGACTATCACGCTGGCTTTTGTCCGATTGGAAATGGTAGTTGGATATCCGATACTGGAAGTTGGTTTGGAAGTTTCCCGCTTGACGTCAGGCAACCTCTTTTGCTCGTGCCATTTATTGCACAGGTTATCAAACAAAACAGCTTGATTTTAAGCTGGTCAAATAATCAGATTTTGATTTCGGCAAACAATGCTGAGATATCCCATGCGGGATTGATTGTTGGACGCAGGGTGGAGCATTGCGAACTTGCTGCAGACAAGCAAATGACAGAAGATACTGGCCGTTTAGACCGAATTCCTGAAAGTCGCAGCGAATGGATTGAAGTGCTTCTCGAATTTGCACAGCGCACTTATGCGCCCGCCAGCGAAATGTCACGTCTGTTGGGTGCCGGTGCCGGCATTAATGACAATGACTAAGTTTGAAGCATTGCTGCCTGCGATTGATACCTGACATCAAACGCCGGAACATGCCCTATACGGGCATCAAATCACTTGCGGTCGTTTATTGAGTTGCAGCGCCTTCTGGTGGCCCCTCATCAAAACCAACATAAATGACGAGGTTTTCCTTTTCCGGTGCAGGAATGAAAATATTGCCGTCAACAAAACTAAACGTTGCAGTACTTCCCCCCTCAGGAATGGAGACCGGAACCTGATGGAGTTGTGAGTACAGGACATCTTTTGCTGTACTGACAACCGCAACACGAATGGGCGTATCGATTGTGCCTGTCGCGCCAGTCGGACCATTGATCACTCTTCCTCTGATACCCACACGGATATTCAGCTGATCACCTGTATAGTTGCACTCACGGGCAACTTCTCGGACAGTCGCCTGATACTTCAGTGAATTCAGCGCACCCGGATCGTCTTTCGAAACGCCATTCTCATAAGTCCGATAGGTTTCCGTTCCCGCACGGATAATCGTGCGAGGGCAAAACGCCCGCAAATTTTTCGTCGGGTCACGTTCTGCCACCTGCACCTGCTGACCAGGCTCCAGATTTTTGACAAGATCGTCGGTACTTGTTCCTCCGGTACCCGCTGAATTACAGCCAGCGATCAAAACCAAACTACTTAAACAAGCCGCTATCCTCAGTCTTTGTGTTGCCATCCTACCCATGTCCCATTTTCATCTTGCATCTCACAGGGATTACCCCTTTTTAATTGCAACAACACCTTATAAGCGTCTAAAAGACGGCGATCAAATGGTCTAACATTAAAAATTCACTTAACTCTTCCGGCTTGCCCATGAAATATGTCAGCACACGTGGCTCTGCTCCCGTCCTAGGCTTTAAAGATGTCCTCCTTTCCGGGTTGGCCCGCGACGGTGGACTGTATATCCCGGAGAATTGGCCTGAGCTTTCTGAAAATGAAATTTCAACCATGGCAGGCAAACCCTACGCCGAAGTCGCCAAAATGGTACTTTACCCGTTTGTTGAAGGGGAAATCGACAGGCAGGCTTTTGAACAAATGGTAGACGACGCTTACGCGAGTTTTCACCACCCCGCTGTCGCTCCGATGGTACAACTGAACGATAATCATTGGCTGCTTGAACTGTTTCACGGACCCACTCTTGCCTTCAAGGATGTGGCCATGCAGTTACTTGCCCGATTGATGGATCACGTTCTCGCAGAACGCGGACAGAGGGCAACGATTATCGGAGCGACCTCCGGCGACACCGGCAGTGCAGCAATCGAAGCTTTCAAAGGGCGCGATAATACTGACATTTTCATCCTGTTTCCAAAGGGAAAAGTCTCCCCTGTCCAGCAAAGACAAATGACAACGGTGACCGATGCAAACGTCCATTGTTTGGCAATTGAGGGTGATTTTGATGCATGTCAGGCGATCGTCAAAGACATGTTCAATAATCTCGAGTTTCGCGATCGCTTGCAATTGTCTGGTGTAAACTCCATCAACTGGGCCCGTATCATGGCTCAGATCGTCTACTATTTCACCGCTGCAGCAAGTATCGGCTCTCCGCAGCGCAAAGTCTCTTTTACCGTTCCGACCGGAAATTTCGGAGACATATTTGCCGGATATGTGGCAAAACGCATGGGGCTTCCGGTGGACAGGCTTGTAATTGCGACAAACCGGAACGATATCCTCACTCGCACGCTAGCAACGTCGCGATATGAAAAGGCCGAAACCGCGCCAACAATATCGCCGTCCATGGATATTCAGGTTTCCTCAAATTTTGAACGCTTGTTGTTTGATGCCGGTGACCGGGACGCCACAGAGGTTCAAAACCAGATGAACAGCTTGAAACAATCGGGCTCTTTTTCGATCAACGAAAAGACAATGAACAACATTCTGGCAGAGTTTTCCGCCGGCGCTTGCGATGAAGACAGCACAAAAGACCAAATCAATGCTACGCTAGACGATTGCGGCTACCTTTGCGACCCTCACACAGCGGTCGGCATTCACGTGGCAGAGCAACATTGCGCGGAAGATGTTCCAATGATCACGCTTGCGACCGCGCACCCAGCCAAGTTCCCCGCTGCTGTAGAAGATGCTAGTGGAAGACTTCCAGAGCTTCCGGCAAGAATGGGCGATATGATGTCTCGTTCTGAACGCTATGAAATATTGGCAAACGACGTCTCAGTTGTGGAAGCATTTATCGAAAGACACTCGCGCGCCGCAACAAATTCGTGACTTTGGAAACGAAATCGCTTCGTGACAAAAAGATGACAGCAACATAATGTGCATTTCATGAGTATCAATGTAACAAAACTTGAAAATGGCCTTACGGTTGTAACTGATCATATGGCTCATCTAGAAAGCGCCGCATTGGGCGTTTGGGTCAAAGCCGGCTCTCGAAATGAGAATGAAAATCAACACGGTATAGCGCATTTGCTTGAACATATGGCGTTCAAGGGTACCAAACAGCGTAGCGCTTTGCAGATTGCCGAGGAAATTGAAAATGTAGGCGGGGAACTCAACGCCGCCACCAGTGTTGAAACAACGGCTTATTACGCGAGAGTTCTCAAGGACGAGGTCTCGCGCGGCGCAGATATTCTCTATGATATTCTGGCAAATTCGACATTTGACGAAACGGAGCTTGCGCGGGAAAAACACGTCATTCTGCAGGAAATCGGTGCAGCGCAAGATAGTCCTGATGACCTCGTGTTTGATCACTTTCAGAATACAGCTTTTGGCAATCAACCGATTGGGCGCCCTATTTTGGGCACGCCAGATACCGTTAAGAGCTTCAGCGCACCTGAAATCCGGTCCTATCTCAACGAACATTATCATGGACCCAATATGGTTTTGTGTGCCGCAGGTGCTGTGGACCATGATGCTCTGGTGAAGCAGGCTGAGTCTACCTTCAACTCCTTTCCAAACGACCCAGCCCGCGAAGCATCTCAGGCGGCTTATTTCGGTGGGGAATGCATGGTGGATGATGACTACCATGAAGTACAAATGATCCTGGGCTTTGAGGGTCGGGCTTATCACGTAAAAGACTTCTATGCGTCTCAGCTTCTGGCAATGATCCTGGGCGGCGGAATGTCCTCCCGTCTGTTCCAGGAAGTCCGCGAAAAGCATGGCCTTTGTTATTCTGTTTCGTCGTTTCACTGGGGATTCTCTGATACCGGTATTTTCGGGATCCATTCTGCAACCGGTCCCGAAGACCTGCGCGAATTGGTCGAAGTGATTGTCAATGAATTGCAGCGGGCAAGTGAAGACATTGTACAGGAAGAACTCGACCGTGCCCGGGCGCAAATAAGATCAGGGCTTCTGATGGCGCAAGAAAGCCCCGCATCACGCGCTGGGCAAATTGCCAGACAAATCCTGTTATTCGGCCGACAAATTCCCAATGAGGAGTTGATCGAAAGACTGGATGCCCTTTCCGTTGGTCGCATTCGCGACCTTGCCGGACGAATCTTCCATGAATCCAAGCCAACACTCACCGCAGTTGGACCTGTGGGACCGCTTCCCAAACTCGATGAAATCCGGGACATGCTGGGAATTACAGAAAAGCAAGCTGCGGAATAACACGACAGGTATGCGGCTCATTTCCCGAATATTGCGGCAGTCAATTGACATTCCAGACAGTCACCTTGTTCTGGAGCCACCGGGGATCAGTCACTACCAACGATGGGCAAATGTCCGAAGCGAAAGCGAGGCATTTTTGAAGCCCTGGGAACCCAAATGGGCCGAAGATGACCTCACGATCATTGGATATCGTCGTCGCTTGAGCGCTTACCACAAGCACCGTCAAAGCGGTTGGGGAAGAACCTTCTTTTTACTCGATACAGAGAGTGAACAATTACTCGGCGGGGCAAGCCTTACTCGCATCCGATATGCCAATTCCCAGTCGGCGACATTGGGCTACTGGATGGGTGTTGAAAACGCAAACAAGGGCTACATGCAAAAAGCTGTTCCTGCCTTGCTCAATTACGCCTTCCAGACTTTAAAGCTGGAACGAGTTGAAGCTGCGACCCTCCCCCTAAATCACCGTTCTAAACATCTCTTGAAAAAATGTGGATTTCTTGAGGAGGGATATGTGCGCGAATATCTGGAGATCAATGGCAAGCGTGAGGACCACTTGCTGTTCGCGATATTGAAATCGGATTTCAACAAGCGGTTCTGATCAGTCAGTATTCGAATTTTAGTGCGAGAGTTCTTTCAGCCCCTGATCCAACCCTTGCAGTGTCATGGGGAACATCCGCCCACCAAAAAGCTTCTGGATCATTTGTGTCGATTGGGTGTAGCGCCAAACTTTCTCTGCTACCGGGTTCAACCAGATTGCACTACGCCAATGCTCGGTCAGTCGACGTAGCCATACCTCACCGGATTCTTCATTCCAGTGTTCCACTGAACCGCCGGGATAAACGATCTCATAGGGGCTCATCGCCGCATCACCCACAAAAATTGCCTTGTAGTCAGGGCCATAAGTATGCAGCACATCCCATGTCGACATGCGTTCGGTGTGCCGACGCTTATTATCTTTCCAAACGCCTTCATAGGGACAGTTATGGAAATAGAAATATTCAAGGTTCTTGAGTTCCATACGCGCTGCTGAAAACAACTCTTCCACCAGCTTCACATGGTCATCCATTGATCCACCAATATCAAGAAACAGAAGAACTTTCACTGCATTCCGTCGTTCCGGCCTTGTTTTCACGTCCAGATAACCGTTTTCCGCTGTTGCACGAATGGTGCCATTCAGATCCAGTTCCTCGTCAGCACCATCCCGCACCCAACGCCGTAAGCGCTTCAATGCGACTTTGATGTTACGGGTTCCCAGTTCAACGGAATCGTCGAGGTTCTTGAATTCTCGTTTGTCCCAGACTTTTACCGCACGTCGGTGCCGACTTTCGTGCTGGCCAATTCGGACCCCTTCCGGATTGTAACCGTAAGCGCCAAATGGCGAAGTGCCAGCGGTGCCAATCATTTTGGAGCCACCCTGATGACGCTTATGTTGCTCTTCAAGGCGTTTTTTCAGAGTTTCCATGAGTTTTTTCCAACCGCCCATGGATTCGATCATTTTTTTGTCTTCCTCAGACAGGTTTTTCTCCGCGAGTTTTTTAAGCCATTCTTCTGGCAATTCCACCTGGTCAATCTCTGACGATCCGCTTACGCGCTCAACCCCCTTGAATGCTTCTGAAAAGACCTGATCAAACCGATCCAAATGCCGCTCATCTTTTACCAGTGCTGAACGCGAAAGGTAATAAAACGCCTCCACATCATAGGTCACCAGATCCTGCTGCAACGCTTCCAGCAAAGTAAGGTATTCCCGAAGCGTGACCGGGATTTTGGCTTCTTTGAGCTTTAGGAAAAACGGTAAAAACATGAGGGCTAATTAGCGCATATTACAGCATCAGGAAAGAGGCACGCCCTCAATCGTAATCCTATGCATTAAACGGCGTTTTCCCGGATAGTCATTCATTGCCATATGCTGCGTTGCGCGGTTGTCCCATATCGCCAAAGTACCCTTTTCCCAACGCAGTCTGCATGTGAAATCAGCCCTCGAACAATGGGTATAGAGCTGATTAAGCAAAGGTTGCGATTCTTCCATAGTCCAACCATGAAACCGGGTTGTGAAATCGGCATTCACATACAAGCATTTCTTTCCTGAAAGCGGATGCGTCAATACCACCGGGTGCAGGGCATCCTGTGTCGCAGCATTCTCGTTACCCAGCCGACCATCCTGATGCGCCTCTTCATCTGTTTGTGCGACACCAAAGGCATGGCGGGAAGAATGCCATGCTTTTAAATTTTCAAGTGTGGTTTTCATGCCGTCAGAAAGCGCATCATAGGCTGCGTATTGCGAAGCGAAACAGGTATCACCACCGACATCAGGGACTTCTCGCGCATAAAGCATAGAGCACATTGCGGGTGCAGTATCGTAGGAATGATCAGTATGCCATGTCTCACCAATTGCAGATTTTTGATCTGCTTCCTTCAAAACAGTTGCAATTTCCGGGTAGCCATCAACCGGTTTGAAGAACCGATTGACATTAATCTCGCCCCATGAACGGGCAAACTTAAGATGATCTTCTGGGGCTAGATCGAGGCCTCTTATGGCAATTACCGAGTGTTCAACAAAAGCCAGTCTGATGGTTTCCAAATCGGTTTCAGATTCCAGATCAACGCCAAAAATTTCCGCGCCAATATTGGGGGTTAATGGGCGAATTTCTATGGGCAATGCTCATCTCCATGCCGTGGTTTCCCTTAACCATGCATCGGCTTGGTCAATTGTAAAGCCTATTCGCGAGAGAACTGAAATCCAATATTGAAACGCAAGCGATTTAAGAGCCAATTTTCTCAATATCGTATGGCGTGCCCTGATACACCTGATTAATCCAGTTACCGAACAACAGATGGGCATGTGACCGCCACCTGTTCTGGGGCGGCAACTCAGGATTGTCTGACGGGTAATAATTGTGCGGAACTTCTATAGGCGTACAATTTGCAATATCCCGGTCATACTCTTCCTTCAAAGAAGAAGAATCATATTCAATATGGTTGAAGATATAGAGGCGATTACCTGCTTCTTCATGGATAAGGCATGGTCCGGTCACATCAGACTCCATCAGAATGTCAAGCGATGCATGTTGATTGATGTCAGCCGATCGAACCTCAGTCCAGCGCGAGACCGGTATCTGGAAATCATCCGAAAATCCGCTCAGATATGGAGAAGCCGGCTTGAGATTGCGATGCCGGTAAACGCCGAATGCCTTGTGATCAAGTTCATATTTGGGGACGCCATGAAAATGGTTTATCGCCGCCATCGCCCCCCAACAAATAAAGAAACTTGAATGAACATTGGTGTTGGTCCAATCCAGTATCTGTTGGAGTTCAGCCCAATAATTTACATCTGAAAACTCAAGCGTTTCAATTGGTGCGCCTGTGATCAGAAACCCGTCAAACTTTCGATTCTTAATCTCATCCCAGGTGTTATAAAAATCAAGGAGATGTTCTTCTGTTGTATTCTTCGATTTGTGACTACCAATCCGCACAAGTGTAAGTTCAACCTGCAAGGGAGACGCGCCGATCAGTCGCGCAATTTGAGTCTCAGTGCGGATTTTGTTAGGCATGAGATTGAGCAGACCGATCTGCAAAGGACGTATGTCCTGGCGATTGGCATCGGTTTCTTTAAGAACGTGTACGCCTTCGGTCTCTAGTGTTTTTCGAGCAGGCAGCCGGTCTGGTATGCGAATAGGCATTTTGGAATTCCTCTTTAGCCAGTTATTTTACGTGGTCGCAATTTGGTAAAATCACCACGAATACTCCTGTTATTTAGTCTGCTTCGGTGGTCGGGTCAACTCACCCCTGCTCGGGCTTGTCCAAGGCTTCAAACCAATCAATCGCCTCCGAAGCCCAACCCTTTGGAACGCCATGTCCACCGTCGAACAGGTTAAATTGCAATGCGCTACCCGGTTTACATTTCACCCACCAGCGTTTCCAAAACTTTCCGGCGGTATCATACCGATCCGCTTTGTAATTGTTGCATCCATTGACCCGTCTCAGAATTTGCAGTCCCTGGAAAACATCGCCCTGCTCGATACGTCCACCACCCAACACTCTGCCCTCGAGTGGAACAGTACCATCACGCCAACCGTGTGTGTGCATCAATTTGACCGGGCCGTTGCAGTCTGTGCCCGCATCGTGAGGTCTCCAGAAGGACCCGGCTACCGGCGCATAAGCCTTGGCCAAACCTGGGTCCTGACATGCAAGATACCAAACCATAGAACCTCCGATTGAAAATCCGGTCATGAGCATGGTATCGCGTTGAAGATTAAATCGTTCAGAGGCGTCGTCCATGACTTCTCTCATGAAAGATAACTCATCACGCTGTTTTTTGCGATTAGGGTGAAAAGACCAACCCGGTCCAAAGCGTGTATTCGGCCGCTGCAGGCCGCTTGGCGCAATAACAGCATATCCACGGGACAGAAATGTCTCGACCATTTCCCGGTTTTTCAGCGACCGCTGCCCACTTCCGCCGGCACCGTGCAGATAGATCATCGCTGGTATTTTCTGCGCCGGATCAGCGCGCGCGGGCAACTCAATATTATATTTTCCGAGAGAAGTTTCACACTCGTTTTCACCTATTCCGCAAACCTGTTTGGATGAAACGGGCATTGCCAACGGCAGCAAAAACATCAATGAAAATAAAAAACGGCGCATAATAATCTCCAGTGTTTGGAGACAAGACAGAAATTCTGCCAACGTTTCAAGGCACTCGCGAAACTGTGATATGAAAGACTGTGTGCCTAGCGGCCTTGTTGTCTGGCCATAAACGCTAACCGTTGCAAGAGATGAACATCCTGCTCGTTCTTCAGCAAAGCGCCATGCAATCGAGGCAAGGCGTCTGCCGCACTCCCGCGCAAATCCGGTGCATCAATGTCGTCTGCAACCAGCAATCGTATCCAGTCAAGCGCTTCGGACGTGGATGGTTTCTTTTTTAAACCAGGAGTATCCCGCAACTCGTAAAATTGGGTAAGCGCCTCACGCACCAAGGATTTTTTGATGCCCGGATAGTGCACGTCAACAATTTGCTCAAGAACTTCAACTTCCGGGAATTTGATATAGTGGAAAAAGCAACGGCGAAGAAATGCGTCCGGCAGTTCCTTTTCGTTGTTGGAAGTAATGATCACAATGGGGCGAACATCCGCTTTGATGGTTTCCCCTGTCTCGTAGACATGGAATTCCATGCGGTCGAGTTCCTGTAAAAGATCATTCGGAAATTCGATATCTGCTTTGTCGATTTCATCGATTAACAGAACAATTTTTTCACCCGCTTCAAAGGCTTCCCAAAGCTTGCCCTTGCGAATGTAGTTTTTAACGTCATGGACACGCTCATCTCCCAGTTGAGAGTCGCGAAGGCGGGAAACAGCGTCATACTCATAAAGGCCCTGCTGAGCCTTGGTGGTTGATTTCACATGCCATTCTATCAGCGGCAAACCAAGAGATGCTGCAACCTGTTTGGCAAGCTCGGTCTTGCCGGTACCTGGCTCTCCCTTAACCAGAAGCGGACGCTCCAGAGCGATTGCCGCATTTACGGCAACAGTCAGATCATCCGCTGCCACGTAAGATTTTGTGCCTTCAAAACGCATATGTACAAATCCTGTTTCCTTCACGGGTGTTTTAGGGTTCCCGTTCACGTGCTGCAAGCACATTAACGTTTGAAACAAAAACTTTCTTTTTTGAAAAATTCGGCTTCATCGGCTATTGCAGTCACATAAACTGCACGTTATATGACGGGTCTCTGTTGGGGTGTAGCCAAGCGGTAAGGCAGCGGTTTTTGGTATCGCCATGCGTAGGTTCGAATCCTACCACCCCAGCCACTTTTCCTTGATATTGTTGTTCTCTGTTGCTTTGGCCGGAATTGCGTCGGTTTTTCATGACGTTGTCGAGGTAGGAAGAGCAAAGTTCTCAATATTCAAGCCTCTTTCGGCCTGCTGAAGGCCAAAAGTCTCTGTTTGTAATTTTCGCGCGGTGTTTTGGAGTAGAGCAACGTATTGGGTCGAGGACGCTCGGGCTATTTGATGCATAGAGACACCTATCGAATTAGGTTGGCCAATTGTTGCCTTTGCTCGTTCCAATCGACCGGCCATGCGGTCTTAACCAAAGTGTCGGATGTAATGTGTGGAGGAGCCTCACCCGATATCAAGTCTTCTGTGAGGTCGGGTGCCAAAAGCGCGATCTTGATCAATTCCCTGACCCGTTGCTTCTTGGTATTGTGGTTAAGAGCAATATCATCCAATGACTGCCCCTGTTGAATGTACGCCAAGTACCGATGAGCTGTCGCCAAATTCCTTTGGAGGACCGGATCAACAGTCTCTCCAGTATTGGAGAGCAA
>JAAUYH010146162.1_pt1 | contig 29040 bp, 28 predicted proteins | sample 7278061 | NCBI WGS metagenome assembly JAAUYH01 (sample SAMN14350203, study PRJNA611818) | marine sediment metagenome | isolation source: surface marine sediment (0.6m) | place: French Polynesia: Moorea | collected 2018-08
AAATCAAAATTGTCAACGGCGTCAATATTATCGCCCCAAAGGTGTTCTGCAATCACTTCTTTCGAAAGCACTCTATTCTTATTGGTAATAAAGTAGACTAATAAATCATATTCTTTTTTAGTCAATTGAATAGGCCTGTCGTCGACGTAGGCTTGCATGGCTTCGGTATTGATCTTAATTTCATTAAAAGAAATGCTGGCGTCTCCATCATATTTACCCCGTCGCATTACTGCTTTGATTCTGGAGTTTAATTCCGTGAGGTGAAAGGGTTTCGTAATGTAGTCGTCGGCACCCAGATCCAGTCCTTCAACACGATCTTCCAGAGAATTGTTTGCAGATATTATGATAACCGGAATTTTTCGATTCTCTTTTTTGAGGTATTTCAGCAGGTCTAATCCGCTACCGGTTATTAAATTGATATCAAGAAGTATCAGATCGTAATCATAAACGGCAACTTTCGAAACTGCTTCATAGTAATCTGAAGCGGTTTCACAAACATTTGCTTCCCTGTTCAAAAATTTTACGATCGACTCTTGTAATGTTATTTCATCTTCGGCGATTAAAATTTTCATAGATTGATTCTAATTGCGTAACATACATCAAGAATCTTAACAAATTCTTAAGCAAATCTAAAGATAAGGGATCTTAATTGAACTTTATGAATGCTGCGTTTTGCTTCTTGGTCATTGCGATTTGTCATTATTTTATCTTCCTATCTATTTTGCATTTGTATTCGCATATTTGTATTGAGAATATTTTATTGAAAATGTTATTTAATAGTTAAATTGATAAGAATGTGTAGATGATGTCCTGACTTATTGATTAACTTTACTCAAAACTTATCAAAATGGCAATTTTCAACTTAAGGATTAATGGAGAAAAAAAACAGGTAGATGTTGATCCAACAACGCCGATGCTTTGGGTCCTACGAGATCATCTAAACCTGTTGGGTACCAAATACGGCTGTGGTGTGGCGCAATGTGGCGCGTGTACCATTCATTTAGATGGTGTAGCCATCAGATCATGCCAGACACCAATAGCGGCGATTGGTGATTCAGAACTAATTACTATCGAAGGACTTTCCGAAAATGGAGATCATCCGGTTCAAAAAGCATGGATAGCGCATGATGTTCCACAATGTGGCTACTGCCAGGTAGGGCAGATCATGAGTGCAGCGGCTTTACTGCAGGAAAATCCTAATCCGGAAGATGGCGATATTGATAGCGCAATGCACGGAAATATTTGCCGATGTGGTACTTATATTCGGATAAAAGCGGCAATCAAAACAGCGGCTAAAATGAGCTAATCAATTAGGATCATTTACAACAACAATTCATCAAAATTAAACTTCACACTATGTCAACTATAAAAACATCAATCGGTAGACGTTCCTTTCTGAAATCCACTGCTTTGGCAGGAGGAGGTATGATGCTCGGCTTTAGCTGGTTAGCTTCTTGTAAACCCAAATCGGTTGAAGAGGTGATGACCCTACCAGATGAGTGGTTTGAGATCAACTCTTATTTAAAAATAGGAAATAATGGCGTTGCTACCATTTTCACTCCAAATCCGGAATTCGGCCAAAACGTACGGACTTCCATGCCCATGCTTGTTGCCGAAGAACTGGATATTGATTGGAAAAAAGTACTTGTTGAACAGGCGCCTTATCATGCCAATAAATACGGTTTTCAGCTCACCGGAGGTAGTCTGGGTATTATGAGACGGTGGGAACCTTTGCGTATGGCCGGTGCTACCGCACGGCACATGCTTCGGGAAGCCGCTGCCCAAAAGTGGCAAGTGCCCGTTGATGAAATTACCACAGAGGCAGGAGTACTCTATCATAAGTCTACGGGTCTGGCTGCTGGGTACGGGGAATTGGCTTCGGCTGCAGCGAAAGTGACTATTCCAAAGGAAGTAGCTTTGAAAGATATCAAAGACTTTAATTTGATTGGTAAATCGCACTCAAATGTCGATGCTAAGAGCATTGTTATGGGAAAACCCATGTTCGGAATAGATCACCAGGAAGAAAATATGCGAATCGCAATGATTGCACATCCACCGGCATTTGGGATGACACTGAAATCTTTTGATGCTTCAGAAGCTCAAGGAATGCCCGGTATTCAGGAGGTTTTTTCATTCAAAAATTACAAGGATGATTTTGAGAAAGGAGGTTTTGATACAAATGCTTTCCCGGAAGTGGTCGCTGTTGTCGGTAATTCAACCTGGGAAGTGATGCAAGCCAAAAAGAAACTTAAGATTGAATGGAAGCCTGCACCTGCATACTCCGAAACGGTGAACGGATTTCAGGGAAAAGAAACAAGAAATATCCCTGCCGGACTTGAAAATACCACAGAGCATAAAGTCCAGATGGAAAAAATTGCCAAGTCTTCGTCAAAAGTCGTGAGAAAAGATGGAGATCCTGAAGTGGCATTTAAAAAAGCTGCTAAGATCATCGAGAGAAGCTATTCGGCGCCTTACCTTGCACACAACTGCATGGAACCTTTAAATGCCTTTGCGCATGTTCAAGTAGATAAAGTGCGTATTTCGGCTCCGATTCAAATCCCAAATTTGATTATTCCAACCTTGGCATCTAGCTTAGGAATAGCTCCTGAAAATATTGAGATGGATTTACCAAGAATGGGAGGTGGTTTTGGTCGAAAAGCTTACGGTCATTACATAGTTGAGGCCGCATTGATTTCGCAAAAGGTAAATGCGCCGATTAAATTAATCTATACGCGAGAAGATGATATGACAAATGGCATTTATCGTCCTACTTATCAGGCTACGTATCGGGCAGCACTTAATGAAAATAATGAACTAACAGCATTCCATATAAAGGCGGGGGGGATACCTGAAAGTCCACTGTTTGCTGATCGATTCCCTGCGGGTGCTTTAGATAATTATCTTGCTGAAGAATGGTCGATCGATTCCAATATTACAATTGGAGCATTTCGAGCACCTCGCTCCAACTTTATGGCGGGAGCCGAACAGTCGTTTTTAGATGAGGTGGCTGAAGCAATGGGCAAAGACCCGATTCAGTTTCGCTTGGATTTACTAAAACGAGTTCAGGAAAATCCGGTTGGAGAGAAAAACGACTATGATGCGGGGCGACTTGCAGGGGTACTGGAATTAGTTCAAGAGAAATCTAATTGGAGTGAGAGCCAAGGGAATAAGAATAGTGGTGTGTCGGCTTATTTCTGTCATAACACCTATGCAGCCCATGTATTAGATTTGACCTTAGAGGACGGAAAGCCGGTAGTTGAGAAAGTGTGCTGTGCTATAGACTGTGGTATCATCGTCAATCCGGATGCAGCTAAGAATATGGCTGAAGGTGCTATTACGGATGGCATTGGTAACGCATTTTACGGAGAACTGACTTTTAAAGATGGTGTTCCAACCAAAAATAATTTTCATCAGTATCGTATGATACGAATGGGAGAGGCGCCAAAGGAAATAGATGTGCATTTTGTTGAGAATGAGATCAATCCAACTGGTATGGGTGAGCCCCCATTTCCTCCCATTTTTGGCGCTGTTGCAAATGCCATGTACAAGGCGACCGGAAAGCGGTATTATGATCAGCCGTTTATTGGAGAGCAGAAGATATTAGGGTAATGTAAGTATCTCTATTTCATAGTTTTATGAAATAATTCACTGATGTTATTTGATATGATTTGAATAACGTTAGTGAGTGATGAGTAATTCAATAGGTAGGACTGAGTTCTTAGTCTAACGCGTTTTTATCCTTTAGCATGGCTTCCCCTTTGACCAGCCACGAGAATCCGAAACTTCCCACCGCAACGGTTTCCATCCAAAAAGTCAAGTGATTTTTAGCGTAAATGTCCTCGGGAATTATTTTCAAAAATCCTAAAAAGATTACAATTAATGCAAGGGCCATTAGAATTCCGCAAGTTATGTAGATCCTATTTCTTTGTTTCTTTTGCTTCGTTCTTTCTTCTTTGACTTTATCTGATTTTGTAAATAAGAATAATGACATATAGGTCAAACAGATCAAAAAGATAGCCGCGCTGATATAATGAAAACCGGTTCTAAAATCATTATCCGTTAAGACTGTTACACTGTAAGGCTTAGCAGTATCACAACAGACTTCGGTAATATTGTCAGTTGGAAACAAAATGACCATCAATGCGAAGAGGCCTGCAATAAAGGAAAGATAGAAATCAACGGGTTCCTTTCCTTTATAGACCATTAAAAATATGGCCATCAGGCTTAAAATAATGATGAATATGGTATTTGCCCGGGTATAATAATAATGACTGATCGACTCCAGGGTACTGGAGTGGCCGGTGTCTATGTACAGAAAGATGAACAAAAGTAACGGTAGTGCCATTCCTAATATTCCTATCAGTTTTCTTAGCGTATACGTGCTGGTGAGCCAGATGCCTTCATCGTGGAAATCCAGCTGCAATAGTTTGTTGAGTTGAGTTTGCATAGATTCTAAAATTTTAATACCGGTTCGTGATCCTGTAAGATACCCCAAAACATAAAATAATAAAAGGGGAAAAATCCCCTAAAATTTTCAGGTAAAATCCTCTTGAGAAAGGGGAGAAACCCCCGACTAGTTTATCGAACAAAGGTTGATCTAATCCATAAAAATTGCAAAAGTTATCGAACTAGTGAAATATAAATTTTAACACGTACATGGATGTAAATCAACAAATAAAATCGCACAGATTAAAAAAATGGCGATCTAATGTTTAGACAATTTCACCTTTTCAATTCTGTTATAAGAAGCTTTTCCAAAAGGTACATAAGCAGTATCCCGATATACAAAATCCTGAACATTTAGCTGTGTTTTATCCTCAATTAAGTAAATGGTTTTTCCTTTTTCAGTGGTTTCATCTCCCCATAAGATTGTCATTGAATTTTCTACAACCTCCAGTCTTAGCGGTAGCATTGTCCCTCTCGAATCAAACCAATACCCCTTATTTTGTCGAAAATCATAATAGGCAGTGGCTTTTAGTATTCTTTCAGTACCTGAGGTGTCATGATACCTGTTTTCAAAGGCCAATCTCATGAACCTATCGTTGAGCGCTTTCTCCCATGTCATGGTAAATGTTGCTTTCTGACCGAAAAGCGTTCCCGTACCCTTATAACTTCCCAGTAGTTTTTCTGAAAAGCTTTGTGATTGTTGTGCTTGTTTAGTACCTGTAACAACCATAAACAAACTTAGAATGAGCTTAGCAATAGTATTTTTCATGATATACGACTTTCATTAAAAGACAAAAAGCCTTTTAATTATTGGACAATTTTTTGAAAACATGTAATTCCATTTAACAAGTTCATTGGACAAGTAGTGCGTCTTTAATAAGAAGAGTATACCAAATGATCATCACTAAGAAGATGACCTTTCTTTCTTTATTTTAATGGTACTTACATCATTTTTTACGTTTCAGTTTATTTTTAAGATGGAAGGTATACGTGAAATTAAAACCAAAATTCAAATTAGGGTTTTTAAAGTTAAAATTATTCCTCGTTTGTGCTATGAAGGCATCCTCAACTGTACTAACTGCGTTGGTCAGCATAAACTGTAGCATGACATCGCTCAGTTCCCAATTAACACCTATTGAAAAAGGGCCATAGGTGTCAATAGATTTTAAGGGATTGGCAACATAATAATATTCAGAAACGAATGAAACATGTGCGCCAAGCTTATAACGTCCTCCAAAACCAACAGCAAAATGATTTTGAGGGTCTTCAGGTCCGTAAACTAACCCGCGATGAATGAACGTCGGTGACACCTGAAGTGAAAATTTAGGAGTGATCTTCTTCGCCACCAATAACTGGGTAGTAAACGAAAATCTTCCTGAACTGATTGCGTCATATCTGGATCCCGATAATGATTCACTAAAATAGCTGGCATTTTGAAAAAGTGAAAGACTGAAGGGTGATCCGTTGCCGTCAACACGTTGTTTAACTAATTTATATTTTAAGAAACTATCGAAACGACCGTCGAAGGTTGTACCTCCAACACCAAACATAAGTCGGTCAGATACCCCATATTCCAGCGCAAATCGGGTACTTAAGCGATCGACAAAAAAGCTCTGAGACCGATCGGCCGGTGTATTCCAAAATCTATTTGTGATAAAGACATCTAAGGTACCGTCTTTTCTTGTTTGTACCGAGTGACCGAAGGAAATCCTGGAAAACTTAAAGGTCGCCTCTGCATAGCGCAGGGTATCTTTTCGCTCTTTATCAAGTATATCTAAAAGATCTTGAGCCTTTACAGAGCTTACCATAAAGGCTAAAACCAAAAAGAAATAAAGTCTCTTAGCTTTCATAGGCTTCGTATTCAAATTTAAAATCTACTGAAATGATCTTCGCAATATTTCCTTTTAACAGCGGAGGTATTTTAATATTATAATCTTGTACCTCTGCTTCAAAAGAACCGCTCACCATAAATTTTTGGCGTTGTTTTTGAATTTTGATCTTTATCTCTAATTCCTTCGTAGCGCCATGCATTGTAAAATTCCCCTTTACAATTCGGGTTTGCTCGCCTTCTAAAGTGGGGTCAAAGTCAATAATTGTACCTTCAAAGGTGGCCTTCGGATAAATATCAGATTCAATATAGCTTTCATTAAAATGTTCGCGCATCAATGCCTTTTCAAAAATAAAAGCGCTCATAAGTATTTGAACCGCAATTTTATTATCAGAAAGGTCTATAATGCTCAAAACTTGATTATTTTCGGCCTTAATGTTTTCCACAGGTGTATATGAAAAAAAAGATACCTGGCCTTGTCGTGCAATTATTTTACCAGGGTCCTGCTGTAAAAATGTGGTTGATATCAGTAGAAAAAGTAGTAGTTTATTCATAGTTTCATTGAGAAATAATACAATTTAAAAAAATGGCATCTTCCAAAAAACCTTTGAATATTCCTTTTAGTTTAATGGTATCAGTTGGATTAATATTGGAAATTTCTTCAGACTGATTATTTTGCATATCACAAATTACAAAAGCGTTTTCACTAGTGCCTGAGCTTAACAGTATCGTAATTCGGTTGTTTAAATAATTAATCTCCCTAACAACCCCTTCAATTTCAACTATTTGCTCGGGTTCTATGATGTTCTTTTCTTCATTCTTTATAAGATCGATGACCGTTTTCGCATCCAGTTTGTGAACAGGTACCTCTTCCGATATATTAGTGACGTCGGAATCCTTCAAGGACACTTTTTTCCAGAAGAAAAAGATGGACGAAGCAAGCACGATAACTAAAATCCCTATAAAAATACTGTATTTTTTCAAGCTCATGTTTCTATCGAAATCACTGTTCAAAATAAGAACCCGGGGTATTCCTGCCCCAGGTTCAAAACTACTAAAAATTACATTTCCTTTTTCAATCTATTATAGTAAAGGTGCCTGTCATCGACCCGTGAAACTCACAATTATAAAACAAGGTGTTTGGGGCGTCATTAGGCACCGTAAAAGTGATTGTTCCCTGCGCGGCTCCGTTGTTACTTACGCCGTCATTATAGGCGTTTCCCGTTCCGGTACCTCGTACCGATTTGATAATGAACGGATGACCGGGAGCATTTACAATAAATTCATAGGTTTCACCTCGCTTTAAGGTTATATCAGGATTCGAATCATTGTCTAACCCCGCTCCCGTAAAGAGATAAGCTGAAGCAGACTCGTTCGTCACATTATAAACAATCGCACCTGGTTCTTCAACGATCGGGGCAGCCTCAATAGTTTGATTCAGGATTGGCCAAATACCGGCTGCCGGAAATCCTACGCCGAAATTATCTCCTCGTTGTGTATCTTGACCGAAGAAATAGAGCGGCCATCCTTTATAGGTAAGCTGTTGCCGTCCAAATACATCTATTGTACCAAAATCTGCGAGATTAAGTATACTAGGTATGTTTTGAAGGGTAGCTTCAAAAATTGGCCATACACCGTTATTGGAGAAATCATCGGCAGTAAAATTATTCGTATCGCTGGTATCATTAATGAAGCTGTATAAGGTATTTCCTTCAGCGTCTGTCATATAGAAGGTATCTTCGTCACCTGGCGTATAGTCACTGGTAAGATTGGTTTCATTGCCATCGGCATCTTTGCCGACTAATTGTGCGCTCGCCATCATTACCGTATAGTCTGGCTTAGCCACATACCATACGTCACCTGCACCATCACCATTAATAGCACCTGCTGCCGCATCATTTGCGAATAGATAAAGCGGCCATCCTTTAAAGGTCGTTTGCTGTGAACCGTCATCACGTGTTATGGCACCAAAGTCACTTGCGTTTAGGCCATTATCTAATGTTAATTCATCTGTAAAGAATATTGGCCAGGCATCTGTACAGCCTCCGTTACAATTAGATGTTCCTTTGCTGTCAGGCGAAAAGAAGTACAATGTAAACCCATCTGAGTTGGTCAGTACGTTACCGAAATTTGCGTCGTTATTTAATCGTACGGCATTATTTTGAACCGGTGGTGGGTTCGTTGTGCCTGGATCATAATCATCACTGCTACAAGCTGTTAGCAGTAAAAGAGTGAACGAAAGTAAAAATAAATTTTTCATGATTGTTTTTATGTATTAATGATTATTATGTTAAAATTGTTTGATGCTGCATGGATGTATTAGAGCTATGAACTTTGCATTTACAAAGTGGCGGAACAAAGGTTTCATCTGTAATATGATCTCCTTTTTGCGGATGCCCCAATGCCATTAATGTGTTTAAAACTTCAGATACCTGATTCACTTTGTTGAAATTGAATACTACCAGGGAATCTGAAGGGTAGAGGGCAACATTCCTTATGTTTTGCACATTCATTATTCGTTTCTTAATAGGCGTTATACAGTCGGTGCAAAATGGATTTTGCACAAAAATTCTGGCTAAACTTGTTTTCATAGTCATTTGGATTTTAGAAGACTCTTGAAAGGTTAAAACCAAAGAAAACATCGCCATCTCCCCAATCTCCGGTTGCTTGCCCTAAGAATGTATTTACGTTCATGGGCTGCGCATTTGTAAAATGTAGCTGAAACACGTGCCCTCCGGTTTCGAGATCAAAACCAATAGAAAGAGGGTTCTTAAAAGGTGAGTTGGAAGCCCTGTTCAGATGCCAACCATAATCTAAGTTGATAGACCACCTTTTAGTAAGCTTATGTCTTCCGCCCAGGCCGATCGCATATTGCGTATTATCTTGTTGATCAAGGGTAATCAAATTGTCATGAAATAAAGTGGGAATCACTTGTATCGAGAAATTTTTGTTCAATTTACTCGATAGCAGTGCCTGTGTTGAATAACCTAATCTATTCTCGAATTCGAGTTTAGGAAGCTCATCTTCATCGAGTGCAGTATTTATCAGGATACTATTGAATAGCACCAAGGTAAAGGGTAGGCCTCCCTTCTTTTGCCTGAGCAAGCGGAGTTTGAGAGAAGCTTCATACGTCTTTTGGAACGAACTTCTTGAGACCCCAATGTTAATTCCATCAGAGATTCCATAAATCAAATTAAGTCGTGTAACGGCTTGATCGAGACCAAAGAAATCTTTGATTCCTGTTTTTACTGATCCGAACCTGTGTGAAACCACAAAGTATAATTCTTTGTTGGAAACCATTTTGGTAGACTCAAAATTGACAATCTTAAGTCCTTTAAATGCTGCAGTCTCGAAATCCGAATCAAGGCTGTCGGTGTCAATTTCATTGAGTAGGTCATTTTGGGCCATTACTACTAATGGAACTAAGAATAAGAGATAAAGTAATTTTTTCATGTTAGTTATAGTCATTTAGTTAATTATTGATTCGTGTTGCTTGATCAATTTTTACGAGCTCTAATAGGTCATCATAACCAATGCACCTTCCTTTAATATGCAGTTCATTGCCTGGTTTTATGTTGTTTATGTTATGGGTTGTAAAGTTTACCTGAACCTGGTCGTCGAGTATCACTGAATTCTGTTCAATGGACGTTACCTTACCATAGGTTTGAATGACCTTGTCGGTATATTCAGGTGCTTTTTGAGCGTCACTCATGGTCTCACTTAATGCTGTTGGGTTCAAGACAAAATCTATCTTCTCTGTGGCTATATCTCTATGCTCTTTGTACATGTATTGGTAGAGTGCATATGCTCCAATAAGTGCAGCCAGCAGAAAAGCTGTAACGATGTATCTTTTTTTTGACTTCATTTCGCAACCAGTTTAAAATCAAGACTTACAGTTACTTCCTTGGCAATCTTATTACGAACAATTTTCGGAATCGCTATATCAAAATCTGCGGGCGTAACTTTGAACTGGCCGGCCATTGAAATTGTACCAGCTACTTTTTGAACTTTAAGTACTGTTTCTATTTCTTTTTGTTTTCCATGTACTTCCAAAATTCCTTTGACCTTGACTTCGATACTTTTATTTCCAAAATCTTCTTTTGGGTTAAAATCGATCAGTTTACCGCTAAATATTGCCTTGGGATAGACATCTGATTCGATATAGTTTTCATTAAAGTGTTCCTCCATCAAAGAATTTTTAAAACGAAATCCTTTTATCAAGGCGAGTGAAGCTATTTGATTGGTTTCTTCATTATAAATTGCGGTAACTGATTCGTTCGTCGCCTTCACTTCTTCAAAAAGCTTTTCTGAAGCTTCGAAGATCAATACACCATTTCTGTCCAAATATTTACTTTGAGCGAATGAAGATGAGATTGTCAGTGTGACTAGCAGAATGGTGATCACTGCTGGTAATTTTTTTACTTTTTTCATATTGATATTATTGTTAGTTATTGTTCATTAAGGCCGTCTTCAATCCATTGTGCTACCAGGTCAATAGTTGCTTGCGGCAGCCTTCCTGAAGGAGGCATTGCTCTTGGTTCTCCTGTTTGTCTGCGTATCGCTCTTAAGAGTTGTCCGTTTTGTGCCCGGGCCAAGACCTGATCATAGTTTGTTAAAGGAAATGGCGCACCGTTCTGGGGTGGATCGGAATGACAGCCCAAACAATTATTATTTATGATGGCTCTGATGTTAGCATTGTATGTAACCGGCCCATCCGGGTCCACAGGATCTATAAGATCACTTTCACTATCATTGGTACAACCAAGTAGTAGCATCGTGCTGAGCAGAAAAATGAATTTGCTGATGGTTCTCATGTTTTAATTTTTTGTGTTGTTATTGCATGACAAAGCAATGACTAAAAGCTGATTCTAGCCTGAGAAACCTTTGTGAAAGGGAAAAATGAGCTCTGAAAAGGAATATTCGCGTTTAAAGGGAATAGACACTTTTAAGCAGTTGAATGACCGTTGTAAGTCCAATGGAAGCAATAGTGAAACAAGATTCTAATTAGTATCTTAGCCGAAATTTATTCAGGTTAATTAATGAGAAAAGACAGGCTTTATTTCTTCACCTTCTTATCTATTACAATCATCTATAGTATTATAGCCAGTATTGCTTTTCGATACTTAGTCAAGGAAAGTACATTCAAGATTCTCGAAACACATTTGGAGTTCAGCAAGAAAGAAGCGAAGTCTTTTGCTGCGTTGTTGGGTCAGCAGTTGGTACATGGAGTGTCCAAGGATTCTTTAATAGCGGATATCCAACATAGCCTTCAAGGAACCGATCTTCAAATGGGTTTTTTGAGTATTTATGATTGGTCTGGTAAAGTGATTGCACATCCCGATGTTAAAAATGTGGGCCTCCTTGCCAGTTCAAATAACTCGTTTGTTTCATCAGTTAGCGACAACCTTAGCCCGGAGGCGTTTTACAACTTATTGAGTGCCGATCTTGAAGAAAATGAAGATTCGTCGGTCGAAGCAACAGAAGAAAAATCAAAAGTAATAGCGCTTAATTCCATTCCGAATTCAGATTGGATCTTAGCAGCACACATTAGAACAGATAGCATTCGCCTACAAATTCAAGACTTTAAAAGACAGTTTTTAATTATTTTCTTGCTGATGGGCCTATTTGTAGTTATATCTTCTGTTGTCATTCTTCGCCTGTTAGGTAGTTCTTATGAGAAAAAATTAGAGTTAAAAACTGAAAAATTAGAGGATGAAGTAATTAATCTCTCGAAATTAAATCGGGCGGTAGGAGACTATCAGCAAAAGGTAATCGAGCGAGAAGCCACTAGCGAAAATGAATCTAGTTCAACTAAAAAGCGAATTCTAACCTACGTTAGAAATGAACTGGTACCGGTATCCACAGATGAAATTGCATACATTTTTACGGAAAATACCATTACCTATGTAGTTTGTACAGACAGTAAGCGTTCTACCACCAATATAAGCTTGGACGAGCTCTTTACCCAAATAGACGATTCTTACTTTTTTAGGGCGAACCGACAATTTATCATTTCAATCGCCAGTATTGATAAAATCGTAAAATATGGGAATAATCAATTGAAGATTTTAGTAACTCCAGGTTCTGAGAATAGCATCATCATTAGCAAGAATAAAGCGGCTCAGTTCAAGCAGTGGTTAAATTCATAGGAAATGGAAGTAATTCGGTGACTTCATTAAATTCTCCTTTGACATTTATTGTTAATATTTAACAATTCTTTGCGATTCAATAAGTTTTTAACCTTAAAAAATATAGGATTCGCAAAAATTCTGAAAAGGCGCAAAAAAATTTGGATATTAAAGTTTTATAACTGAATCTTTGTTTTAAGAAAGTTCAATTACTTATTGAAATGTTATCAAGAAAGGTGGAGGGAATAGACCCTGTGAAACCTTAGCAACCCTTTACTTGTACAGATGCTCATCAGGCTGGTAATGAAGGTGCTAAATTCTACTCAATTTGATTGTTGGGATAGATAACCAAAAAGAAACCTATTTCGTTGGTTTCATACATCATTTTCTGAATAACATTTTTCTTTGAGTACTATAAAGCCTAGGCTTTTATTTATTAATTCATTAAAAAATAAAGAAAAATGAGCACACAGCAATTCGCGACAAACGCACTACATGCCGGACATGATGTCCAGCATAACGCAGGAACCCGGGCCGTTCCTATTTACCAATCAACGGCCTATGTATTTAATGATGCAGAGCATGCAGCCAATTTATTCGCCTTGGCGGAAACAGGAAATATTTACACCCGAATCAATAATCCTACAAATGATATTTTGGAACAGCGTTTGGCAGCGTTGGAAGGCGGTATTGCCGCTGTCGTTACGGCATCGGGAACATCTGCTATCGCCACCACCTTATTAACCTTACTAAAGGCGGGTGATCATATTGTCGCTTCGAATAGCTTATATGGTGGTACCTACAATATGTTAAGCGTGACCTTACCAAGATTAGGAATTACAACCACATTTGTCGATCCGTCTGAAGCCGACAGTTTTTCTGCTGCAATTCAGGAAAATACCCGGGCTGTTTTCGTCGAATCACTAGGAAACCCTAAGTTAGATATACTCGATTTAGAAGACATTTCAAGACAGGCGAAAGCAGCGAAAGTCCCATTAATTGTCGATAATACAGTAGCGACTCCTTATCTGTTAAAGCCAATTGAATACGGAGCGAATATTGTGATTCATTCGCTAACAAAATATATCAATGGCAACGGCACGGCTTTAGGTGGTGTTATTGTAGATGCGGGTACCTTCGACTGGAGCAACGGAAAGTTTCCGGAATTCACCGAACCATCACCGGGTTATCACGGATTGGTCTATCATGAGGCCCTGGCAGAAGCAGCGTTTATCGCCAAGGTACGTATCGAGGGCCTTCGAGATTTCGGTGGCGCGCTAAGCCCATTTAATGCTTTCCAGATTATTCAAGGCCTAGAGACCCTTCCAATTAGAATAAAACAGCATAGTCAGAATGCACTGGCACTGGCAAAATGGTTACAAGAACAAGATGAAGTGGCCTGGGTAAATTATCCTGGTTTAGAGTCAAGCGCCTATAAGCATCTAGCTGATAAATATTTACCCGAGGGCCAAAGCGGTATTGTCACTTTTGGCGTAAAGGGCGGATATGAATCCGCAAAGACGGTCGCTGATAAAACCGAACTTTTTTCATTATTAGCGAATATTGGTGATACGAAATCTCTGATAATTCACCCGGCGAGTACCACGCACCAACAATTAAATGATGAAGAACAGGAAGCAACAGGGGTGACTAAAGACTTGATTCGACTTTCGGTTGGACTTGAAGATTTAAAAGATTTAAAAGCAGACTTAAAAGAAGCGTTTAAAGCCATTCCAAAATCGGTATTGCAGAGTTAATGAGCGATTTACATTATATAGATATTGATAATTATACCACGCAAAGTGGAACCACAATTTCGATACCATTGTCGTATCAGCTCTTTGGGCAAGCTTTATTTGAAGCTCCAATAGTACTGGTAAATCATGCCTTGACAGGGAATTCAGAGGTGGCCGGAAGCACGGGGTGGTGGAAGGAATTGATTGGTCGTGATAAATGTATTGATACTGATTATTATACGATCATCGCCTTTAATATTCCCGGTAACGGATTTGATGGAAAGGAAGCGTCTTTAATTCATAATTATAAAGATTTTGTTGCAAGGGATGTGGCCCATATATTCGCCTTAGGCCTTCAAAAATTGAAAATAGAAAACCTATTTGCCGTAATTGGTGGGTCAGTTGGCGGAGGTATCGCCTGGGAATTAGCTGCCTTAAAACCTGATTTAATTGAACATTTAATTCCCGTAGCAACCGATTGGAAGTCGACAGATTGGCTCATTGCCAATTGCTTTTTACAAGACAATATTCTGAACAATTCTGTGAATCCGATAGAGGATGCGCGAATTCATGCAATGTTGTGTTATCGTACATCACAATCGTTCAAAGCGAAATTTGATAGAACAGTTAACGAAGATCTAGGCATGTTTAACATCGAGAGTTGGTTAACCCACCATGGTGATAAATTGAGAAATCGTTTTCAATTGTCGTCCTATAAATTTATAAATCAGCTATTGAAAACGATAGATATTTCTAGAAGCGAAGACTTTGAAACTGTTGTTAACAGAATAAAATCTGCGATTCATTTGGTTGCAGTAGATACAGACCTGTTTTTCACTCCTGACGAAAGTCAAGCGACCTATTCGAAATTAAAGGAGAACGGGAATACCGTCTTTTATCATGAAATACAATCCATACACGGGCATGATGCGTTTTTAATCGAGTACGATCAATTGACGGCCTATTTAGAACCGATATTTTCAACGTATAAAGTAAATGTAATATCGTGATGGAAGATACTGGATATCATATAGAAACGGAAGCAATTCGAACACAACTGGAGCGTTCTTCATTTCAAGAACATTCAAATCCGGTTTATCTGACATCCAGTTTTGTATTTGACGATGCTGAAGACATGCGCGCATCGTTTGCCGAAGAAAAACAACGGAATATATACAGTCGGTTCACCAATCCGAATACCTCTGAATTTGTAGAAAAGATATGTAAACTGGAAGGTGCTGAGGCCGGACATGCCTTTGCAACCGGCATGTCAGCAGTGTTCTCAACTTTTGCCGCTTTGCTCGATAGCAATGACCATATAGTTTCATGCCGGTCGGTTTTTGGTTCAACACATGCATTGTTTACCAAGTTTCTACCGAAATGGAATATTGAAACCAGTTATTTTAAAGTTGATGAATACGAACAAGTCGAAAGTTTAATTCAATCAAATACAAAGGTTCTATATGTCGAAACGCCAACGAATCCCGCCATAGATATTTTAGATCTTGAATATTTGGGAGCCATAGCAAGGAAGCATAACATTTTATTTATCGTAGACAATTGTTTTGCGACACCCTATTTACAGCAACCCGCAAGATTCGGAGCAGATTTGGTGATTCATTCAGCTACAAAGTTGATCGATGGGCAAGGACGTGTCTTGGGCGGTGTAACCGTAGGGAAAGCTGATTTGATAAGAGAAATCTATTTGTTCTCAAGAAATACCGGGCCTGCATTATCACCTTTTAACGCCTGGATTTTGTCAAAAAGCCTGGAAACTTTAGCCGTACGTGTTGAAAAACACTGTGAAAATGCACTAGGTATTGCTAATTTTCTTGAAGGTCATGTTAAAATCGATTGGGTGAAGTATCCGTTTCTGAGATCACATCCTCAATATGAAATAGCAAAAAAACAAATGAAATTGGGCGGTAATGTTGTTGCCTTCCAGGTAAAGGGAGGACTGGAAAACGGAAGACGGTTTTTAAATGCAATTAAACTCTGCTCCTTATCGGCCAATTTAGGAGATACGAGAACTATAGTTACACATCCGGCTTCAACAACCCATAGTAAATTGAGCGAAGAAGATAGAATGCAAGTAGGTATTACCGATGGGCTGGTTCGTATATCAGTTGGTTTAGAACACGTAAGCGATATTATAAATGATTTGAGCAAGGCATTGAATGAAATATAGTGATATATTTGTTTAATGCTTTCCAAAAAAACGAAATATGGGTTAAAAGCTTTAGCCTACATCGCACGCCAGGAGTGCGATACACCTGTTCCGATAGGGGCCATTGCCGAAAGTGAGAATATCTCACATAAATTTTTAGAGAGTATCTTATTAACACTCAGAAAATCCGGCTTTCTAGGCTCAAAAAAAGGAAAGGGTGGGGGAGTTTACCTAATTAAAGAACCAAAAGACATTAGAATGGTTGATGTGATTAGAGTTTTAGAAGGACCAATTGCCTTAGTTCCATGTGTGAGCCTGAATTTTTATGAGAAATGTGATGATTGTCCGGATGAGAAAACTTGTACCATCAGCAGGCTAATGATCCAGGTTCGAGATAGTACCCTAACGGTTTTACGAAAGAATACATTAGCAGATCTGATGTAATGAAAACGTTATAGTTCAGAAATTAACATTTTTTTATTGTGTGAGTACTTGTTTGTTAGAAATTTATATATACATTTGTTTTTAAATCCTAGTAATCCTATAGGGTTATTAGATTAATAAATTAGAAACATGCTAAAAGAAGGAATTGACATAGAATACTGGAACAAAGAGTTACGATATAAAACTCCTGATCAGATTATCGATTGGGCCTTACGACTTTCAACAAAGCGAATCGTGACCACAAGTTTTGGTAAATATTCTGCGGTACTGCTAAGTACTTTTCATAGAAAAGATAGACATATTAATGTGGTTTGGTGTGACACAGGTTATAACATACCTGAAACCTATGAGCACGCTACTCAATTAATGCAGAAATTTCAGCTCAATGTTTACACCTATGTACCCACACAAACCAAAGCTTTTATAGAATATACCATAGGTTTACCTTCTTTAGAAGATGGTAATCATTCAAAGTTTACGGAGATTGTGAAGTTGGAACCATTCAGGCGTGCTTTAAACGAGCATCAACCTGATATTTGGTTTACGAATATCAGAATTCGGCAAACAGCATTGAGAAGTTCAAAAGATATATTGAGCTACAGCAAAGACGGAATACTGAAAGTGAGCCCCTTTTATTACTGGACAGACGACGAATTAGACGCATATTTAGAGGCGAATGATTTACCTAAAAACAGCACCTATTTTGATCCAGTTAAGGCATTAGAGACACGCGAATGCGGTATTCATTTACAATAAATCATGCAAAGTTTTAGAACAGAAATAGAGAATCCCGTTGTTGAAAGAGATATTATCGAATTAGAAAAAAAAATTCGATTGTTCAAAGAAGGCAACGTTGATGAAGAACGTTTTAGGAGTCTTCGTCTCGCACGTGGTGTATATGGACAGCGTCAAGAGGGAGTGCAAATGGTTCGTATTAAACTGCCCTATGGTAAAGTAGTAAGCAGGCAGTTGCACAGAATTGCCGATGTTTCGGATGAATATTCTCGAGGGCGCCTCCATATTACCACACGTCAAGACATTCAAATTCACTATGTCGATCTTGATCGTACGCCTGAGTTATGGGCAGAACTTGAAAGAGATGATGTCACGCTTCGCGAGGCCTGTGGAAATACAGTACGTAATGTAACTGCATCTGAGACGGCAGGGATTGATATTAATGAACCTTTCGACGTTTCACCATATGCTGATGCCATATTTAGATTCTTCTTACGTAATCCCATTTGCCAGGAGATGGGCAGAAAGTTTAAAGTTTCATTTTCAGCTTCTGATGAAGATACCGGATTATCATACATGCATGACCTTGGATTTATCGCTAAGATTAAAAATGATGTACGCGGATTTAAAGTGATGCTCGGTGGAGGACTCGGTTCACAACCACGTCATGCCGATGTGATGTATGAGTTTTTACCTTCAGAAAAGATCATTCCCTTAATGGAAGGTGTATTGCGTGTTTTTGATCGTCACGGCGAGCGCAAAAGCAGGGCCAAGGCTCGACTTAAATTTTTAATTAAGGAACTGGGCTTGGAAGCTTTTAAAAGATTGGTTGAAGAAGAACAAAAAGCCATTGCTCAAAAAGTAGTTCCAATAGACTTTGAAAAATATTTGGTCTCAAAACCTACAGATGTCGATGCTCCCGAAGTAGCTATTACTGATGACAAGTCTTTCCAATTGTGGAAGTCAACGAATATCATCCCTCAAAAGCAAAAAGATTATGTAGCCATAGGTGTCAAAGTTCTTCTGGGTGATTTTTATACTGATAAAGCGCGCTTGTTAGCAGATTTGGTTGAAAATTACGCGGCTGGCGAATTGAGATTAACCTTACGTCAGAATATTTTGATTCCCTATGTACATAAAGACCTTATACCATTTTTTTATCAAGAACTAAGTAAAATGGGTTTTACCGAAGTAGGATATAACAAAGCCGTTGATATCACTGCTTGTCCTGGAACAGATACCTGTAATTTAGGTATTGCCAGTAGTACCGGCATTGCGGAAGAACTGGAGCGCGTTGTAAAAACCGAATATCCACACTATCTGAACAACAAGGATTTAGTAATTAAAATAAGTGGCTGTATGAACGCTTGCGGCCAGCATAATATGGCCAATATCGGCTTTCAGGGGATGTCGATACGCACAAAAGATAAGCTCGTAGCACCGGCATTACAAGTGTTACTTGGAGGAGGTAATCTTGGTGGCGGCAACGGTTATTTCGCTGACAAAGTGGTAAAAGTGCCTAGCCGTCGAGGGCCTGAAGCCTTGCGTCGTATTCTCGATGATTATGAAGCCCATGCAGATGGAAAGATCTTTATAGAGTACTATCTTGAGAAAGGGGAGAAATACTTTTATGATTTACTTACTGACCTTTCAGACAGCACCAATTTGACTGAACAAGATTTCATTGATTGGGGAAATGAGGAAAAATATATAAAGGCTATTGGTATTGGAGAATGTGCCGGCGTAGTAGTAGATCTGGTAGCAACCCTATTCTTTGAGTGTGAAGAAAAAATTGAAGCTGCCCATGAGGCGCTCGAGAATAAGGTTTATTCAAATGCTATTTATCATGCTTATAGCGCTATGATTAATGCGGCAAAAGCCTTGCTCATCGCTGAAGGCGAAAAAACCAATACGCAAGCGGGAATCATCAAGCGATTCGATGAACTTTTCGTCAGCGCTCAAAGGATTCATTTAGAGCACTCGTTCAGCGATATTGTATATCAAATTAAAAAATATGCTCCTACCAAGGAGTTTGCCACTAATTATATCAAAAATGCAAAGACATTCTTAAATATGGTAAAGGAATTAAGGGCGGAAGAAGTAGTCAATGAATGAAAGATCATGAAAGCAGCAAAATTATCAGTGGTAGGTGCCGGGCCGGGTGACCCGGATTTAATTACGCTAAAAGCCATTAACACATTGGCTTCGGCGGATGTGATTTTATATGATGCTTTGATTAACACTATGCTGTTGGACTACGCAAAGCCCGATGCTGAACTCATATTTGTCGGTAAGCGAAAAGGATGTTATGCCTATCAGCAAGCGCAAATTAATGAACTTATAGTGAGTCGAGCGAAATCCGATGGTCATGTTGTTCGCTTAAAAGGAGGTGACCCATTCATTTTTGGGCGCGGAGCAGAAGAAATGGAATACGCTGCGCAGTTCGGTATCGATGTTGAAGTTGTGCCAGGCATTTCATCGGCCCTGGCTGTTCCGGCATATCAAAATATACCAATGACCAAAAGAAATTACTCAGAAAGTTTTTGGGTAATTACAGGTACCACAAAAGAGCATAAATTATCGAATGATGTGTCCTTGGCCGCACAATCTACCGCTACAGTTGTTATTCTAATGGGAATGGGAAAATTGCATGAAATCACTTCAGTTTTCAAATTATTTGGTAAGGGAGAAGCACCTGTGGCGGTTATTCAAAATGGCACACTACCCAAAGAAAAAATGGGTATCGGAACTGTTTCAAATATTGTGGATATCGTCAAAGAAAAACAATTGCAAAATCCGGCGGTAATAGTCATTGGTGAGGTGGTAAAACACAGAGAACGACTCTTGAATATACAGCGCGAAGTACAATTAAAAGAAGTAATATGTTAAACGAGAACAAGAACGAATTGTATCCTATTTTTCTAAAGGTATCTGAATTAAATGTATTGATAGTAGGAGGAGGGAATGTTGCTTTAGAAAAGCTGACATTTCTTTTAAAATCAAGCCCGAATGCAAAAGTAGCATTAATAGCGATGGACTTCTCAAAAGAGGTTCTTGAACTGGCTAAAAAATATAATATATTGACCATGCAGCGTCCATATTCCAAAAACATTCTTTACAAACAACATATAGTCATAGCGGCAACGAATGACACCAATGTGAACCGTCAAATGTATAATGATGCGAAAGCAAAACAATTACTCATCAACGTGGCTGATACGCCTGAATTATGTGACTTTTACCTTGGTGGAATTGTTACTAAGGGTAATATTAAAGTTGCTATTTCTACCAATGGAAAGTCACCAACTATGGCAAAGCGACTACGCCAGTTTTTTGAAGCTGTCATACCGGAAGAAGTTGACGATTTAGCCAAAAACCTTAACAAGTTTCGGAAGACAATTAAAGGTGATTTCAGTCGAAAAGTAACCACTTTAAACAAGTTAACCGAAAGTCTTGTCAAGTAAATTTTATAATTCCTTTCCAGGAAAATTTCAAATCTTTTAAAAAATGATCAAAACAGATATATTGATAATTGGCGCCGGGCCAACAGGATTATTCACGGTTTTTGAAGCCGGATTGCTAAAATTAAAGTGTCATTTAATAGATGCGCTACCACAGCCGGGAGGACAATGCTCAGAAATCTATCCGAAGAAACCAATTTATGATATTCCGGGTTTTCCCGAAATCCTTGCTGGTGATCTTACCAGGAATCTTGTGGAACAAGGCAAGCAATTTCAACCGGGATTTACCCTGGGGGAGCGTGCAGATACGATAGAAAAGCAAGATGACGGTTCATTTATAGTAACAACCAATAAAGGCACCAAGCACCAGGCACCGGTTGTGGCAATAGCAGGTGGTTTAGGGTCCTTTGAACCCCGTAAACCGCAATTGGATACAATTAACCGTTATGAAGATAAAGGAGTAGACTATTTTATCAGAGACCCTGAAAAATACCGGAATAAAAAAGTGGTCATTGCCGGGGGAGGTGATTCGGCACTCGATTGGAGTATCTTTTTGGCAGATGTAGCTTCTGAACTCACTTTGGTGCATCGCAGAAATGAGTTCAGAGGCGCATTAGATTCAGTAGAGAAAGTTCGTGAACTAAAAATGTTGGAAAAAATAAATTTAATTACCCCGGCTGAGGTGGTTGACCTTAAAGGAGAAGAACATTTAAATGCAATTATTGTTGAGAAAGAAGGAGAAAGAAAGTTTATCGAAGCCGATTACTTCATTCCATTATTTGGTTTATCCCCTAAATTAGGCCCAATAGGTAATTGGGGCCTGGAAATTGAAAAGAATGCCATTAAGGTGAATACATTTGATTATCAGACAAACGTACCAGGTGTTTTTGCCATCGGTGATGTCAATACCTATCCTGGTAAATTAAAATTGATTTTATGTGGTTTCCATGAGGCCACGCTCATGTGTCAATCGGCCTTTAAAATTATTCATCCTGATAAAAAATACATATTAAAATATACTACCGTAAGTGGTATCAATGGCTTTGATGGAAGTCGTAAAGAGGCGCCTAAAGCCGTGGTTCAGGCTATTGGTTAATTTTATTTTACTTGAATTACTTTCGAAGAGAAAGTTAAGATTATCATAAAACGTATGTTAATCGTAATGTAAGTAATGGTAGCCCGACGGATTATTGTAAATTTAAATTTGCTTTGTTTATGAAGCAAAGTTAATACAAACGAGAATTGTTTAGGAAATTACAATAATGAAAAGTATAGAAAAAGAGCGGGTTGCCAAAAGTTATCACATCTGTTTAAAAGATACCATCGAAGTATTTACGAAGCGCCTATTTTACACCTTATTTGATGAGTCGTATGCTAATGAACACATGGATGGTGTTCGTGATCTTTTTTTTAAAATGGCCAATAGGCTGGCAATCGATAATGCTCAGGACATTTGGTTTCGATATAAAGACACTTTTAAAGCGGTGCGAGAAAAACTGGATCTTGATGCCCTCGCTGCTGAGAGAAATGATCCGGCCGCAAAAAGTTTAGAGGAAGTATACCTCGCTTATCCGGGCTTTCATGCCATTGCGGTTTATCGCCTAAGTCATGAGCTACTCAAGTTGAATGTACCAATCATTCCGCGAATGATGAGCGAATATGCACATGGATTGACGGGTACCGATATTCACCCGGGAGCGCAAATAGGGGATTCTTTTTTTATCGATCACGCTACGGGAATTGTTATTGGAGAAACAGCCATAATACATAATGATGTAAAGATCTATCAAGGGGTCACCTTAGGTGGGTTGCAGGTGAAGAAAAGCCTAGCAAGAACAAAACGGCATCCAACTATAGAAGATAATGTGACCATTTATGCCAATGCCACGATTCTGGGAGGTGATGTTACCATAGGCGCCAATACCATTGTCGGCGCTAATGTTTGTGTTACAGAATCGATTCCTGAAAATTCTGTACTTACCTATGAAAAAGAGTTTAAGCTTAGAAAACGAACTAGTGATAGCAAGTAAGCGAATTACGGATCAGATCGGTAATACCCCATTAATTGAAGCTAAGAATATAATTTCAAAAGATGGCGTGCGCCTATTCCTGAAATTAGAAGGTAATAACCCGGGGGGGAGTGTTAAAGATCGTCCGGCTTTTAACATGATCAATGAGGCCTTAAAACGTGGCGATATCAAAAAAGGCGATTATTTGGTTGAAGCCACTAGTGGTAATACGGGTATTGCATTAGCACTAACTGCCAAGTTATTAGGATTACATATGGTACTGGTGATGCCTGAGAATGCTACCGAAGAACGTGTCAAGACCATGAAGGCATATGGCTCTGATGTGCTTTTAACTTCTTCGGAGGGAGGCATTGAATATTCAAGAGATATTGCCATAGATATTCATAAAACGAAAGGCCATTTTTTATTAAACCAGTTTGAAAATGATGACAATTGGAAGTCACATTACAAAGCTACGGGTCCAGAGATTTGGAGAGATACACATGGTCAGGTCACGCATTTTGTGTCTGCGATGGGTACCACAGGAACAATAACGGGAGTTTCGAGATTTTTAAAAGAGCAAGATGAGACCATTCAAATTATAGGTGCGCAGCCTACAGACGGTTCACGCATTCCGGGTATTCGCAAATGGTCTCCAGAATATGTACCTAAAATATTCTCAAAGTCACGCGTAGATCAGGTGATTGAAGTCAGTTCAGACGAAGCGAAAGCGATGACACAACGATTGGCAAAAGAAGAAGGTGTTTTCGCCGGTATGAGTAGTGGAGGTTCTGTCGCTAGTGCCTTAAAAGTGATCGAAAGTATTGATAGCGGCATTGTGGTGGCGATTATTTGTGATCGTGGAGATCGTTATTTGTCCTCAGATCTCTTTGATTGATAGAGACAATACTCTTATCCGGCACAGATCAACTATTTAGAAAATTTTTAAACAGTTCATACGATTGAATCTTGGTCGCCTGCTTTTTCTTGCCAAGTACGCTTTGAATTTGTTCTGGAATTTCTAAATCTATATGCAATGTATTTTTAACGGTGTCCAGAAATTTTACCGGATGTGCTGTTTCCAGAAAAATACCGTAAGAATTATCCCCGATCTGATAGTTCTTTAGTCCGAGGTATCCCACGGCTCCATGGGGGTCGGCAATATATCCTGAAGTGTAATAAATAGCTTTCATCGCTTCCCTGGTTTCTTTATCTGAAAAGGAATAAGATGAAAATAGCTCTTTAAGATTCGTAATATCATTATTAAAAAGTTCTAAAATCCTAATAAAATTGCTAGGATTCCCAACATCCATGGCATTGGAGATCGTTGCTTTTGAAGGTTTTGGTTCGTAGGTACCACTATGTAAGTATTGAGGTACGGTGTCATTTATGTTGGTGGCTGCAATGAAATGCTGAATTGGCAATCCGAGTTTTTGCGCCATAATACCAGCACATATATTTCCAAAATTACCGCTTGGCACGGAAACTATAATTTCCTTGTTGAGGTGCTGCAATTGCTTATAAGCAAAGAAGAAATAAAACATCTGTGGCAACCAACGGGCAATATTTATGGAATTGGCTGATGTAAGCGTTCTCTGAATCTCTGCATCTAAGAAAGCTGTTTTAACCATTTCCTGGCAATCATCAAAAACGCCTTCAACTTCTAATGCCGTTATATTATTCCCCAAGGTAGTAAGCTGCTTTTCCTGAATAGTGCTTACTTTCCCACTCGGATAGAGAATAACCACGTCAACACCTTTAACCCCCAAAAATCCATTGGCTACTGCTCCTCCTGTATCACCTGAGGTGGCGACCAATACTGTTACTTTTTGCTCATTATCTTTATTGAAATAGCCCAGGCAACGTGCCATAAATCGCGCTCCGACATCTTTAAAGGCCATAGTAGGGCCATGAAATAACTCTAATGCAGCACTATTCTTTTCTACTTCAACCAACGGAAAATCAAAGCTCAACGTCTCTTTAATGATTTCTTTCAAGTCGCTCTCGGGAATATCATCACCAACGAATTGCTCGATAGCTTGAAACGCAATTTCTTCATTAGAGTAAGAACTCAAATTTTTAATAAACTCCTTCGATAACGGAGTAATTGTTTCGGGAAAATACAAACCTCTATCTGGCGCCAAACCATGAATGACAGCTTCTTTAAATGAAACACTCGGAGATTTTCTATGTAGACTATAATAGCGCATCACTTGCTTTCTAAGATTCTCACCCCCTCTGTATTGATTTTAGATACATAAATCTGGAAATCAATTCCTGTTTTTTGATAGACCCTTTCTATAGCTTTGGCGACTTTTTCGGCGTTCCGCACTCCTTTACTTAAAGCAAAGATGGAAGGACCCGATCCAGAAATTCCAGCACCCAGGGCTCCATTATGGATAGCACTTTCTTTTACTTCGTCAAAATATGGAATCAACTGTTTGCGAACGGGCTCTATAATAACATCCTGTAAAGAATTCGCTATTAGTTGGTAATCATTGGAGTAAAGTCCGCTTATCAGGCCTCCCACATTCGCCCATTGTGTAATGGCATTTTTTAGTGGGATTTTGTGAGGCAGCACATTTCGGGCATCTTCAGTTTTTACCTCAATTTGAGGATGTAAAACGGTAACCACTAAATCTTTTGGAACAGGAATTTTTATCACATCAAGCGGATCATAGCTTCTTACCAATATAAAGCCTCCATGCAAGGCAGCTGACACATTATCAGCTATTTGAGAACCACAAGCAGCCTCTTCACCCAGCATGGCAAATTTAGTAAGTTCCAATTTTGAGTAAGGATTTCCGAGTAGTTCATTGATTGCGAATGCCGTTCCTGCGGCGCTGGCAGCACTGCTCCCTAGACCACTGCCCGGTTTGAATTTTTTATAGATTTCTATTTCAATTCCGAAGTCAATTTGATGCCGCTCTATCATTGCATTGGCAACCACACCGGCGACATTTTTACTGACATCATATGTAAGATCTGCGCCTTCAATCTTGCTTATTTTTACACCTAAATTGTTGGTCTTTCGAAATAGCATTTCATCACCAACTGTATCAAGCGCAAGGCCTAAAGCATCAAAGCCGCACGAAACGTTGGCTACAGTAGCCGGTGAAAATAATTTGATCTCTTCCATAATTAATGATTGGCTGCCCTAATGATATCTGCAAATAATCCTGAGGCGGTTACGTCAGCACCGGCACCAGCTCCTTTAATGATCATTGGCTGCTCGGGATAGCGCTCCGTATAAAACATAACAATATTATCTTTCCCCTCTAAATTATAGAAAGGATGTCCCACTGGAATTTCCTGGAGTCCGACCCGTGCCTTACCATCGGTCAGGCTCGCAACATACTTTAACTGGCAATCATTAGCTTGAGCAGATTGAAATAATTTTTGAAAATGGGCTTCCTCCTTTAGAAGCGACTTATAAAAATCATCTACTGATCCCGTTGCTAAATTCGCTTCCGTTAAAAAGGAAGAATTCTCAACATCTTCTAAATTTAACTGATACCCGCTTTCTCTGGCTAAGATCAATATTTTTCTGGCAACATCCACACCACTGAGATCAATTTTAGGATCAGGTTCTGTATATCCTTCTTCCTGCGCACGTTTTACAATGTCATGAAAACTTACAGTGTCATTGAAATTATTGAATACAAAATTTAAACTACCCGATAAAACCGCATGGATTGCTTTGATTTTATCACCCGAAGCGACCAGGTTATTTAGGGTATCAATGATGGGCAAACCGGCACCCACATTGGTTTCAAATAAAAACGGAGCGTCGTATTTTTTTGATAAGTGTTTCAACTTGTTATAACGCTCTAAGTCATCAGAGCAGGCGATTTTATTGCAGGCCACTACGGCCACACTATTTGATAAGTAATGCTTGTATAACTTCGCGACTTCACTGTTGGCCGTTATATCAACAAAGACACTATTTCTTAAGTTTAATTCTCCAACCTTTTCGGCAAACCTCTCAAGACTGGCATTCGCACCTTGAGATAGGAATTCTTTCCAGTTTTCCAGTGTAATTCCATTTGAATCGAATTCCATTCTTTTGGAATTTGATAATCCAATAACTCTAAGATTTAAATTGAGGTGCTCTCTTAGATATTCTTGCTGAACTTTGATTTGTTCAATAAGTTTACCACCTACATTTCCTACACCGGTAATAAATACATTTATCTGTTTAAGATTCCCCTCAAAGAAGTGCTCATGTAAACTATTTAAAGCTTTCTTTACATCTTTCTGAGCGATCACGGCAGAAATATTGTTCTCTGAAGCACCTTGTGCTATAGCTCTGACGTTTACATTGTTTTTACCCAAAGTACTGAACATTCTTCCGCTGATACCCTGATGACTTTTCATATGATCGCCGACCAAAGCAACAATCGCCAAGCTACTTTCGGCAATTAGGGGATTGAGTTTTCCCCTTGCTATTTCAAATTCAAAGGCGCTGTCTATTGCTGTTTTCGCTCTTGGCGCATCAGTATCATCAATGGCCATACAGATCGTATGCTCTGAAGAAGCTTGGGTGATTAGCTTTACATTAATGGCATTTAATGCTAAGGCTTCAAATAGACGTTTAGAAATACCCGGAACGCCGATCATACCTGACCCTTCTAAGGTAATAAGTGTAATGTTCTCAATATGACTAATTCCTTTAACCGGATTCACTTTTTTAACGGCATCCTTAGAAATTAAAGTTCCTTTATCCTCGGGAGAAAATGTGTTTTTTATAAGGATAGGGATCTTATTAATTACAGGATGTATCGTTGGAGGATAGATGACTTTGGCCCCAAAATGTGATAGTTCCATGGCCTCCTGATAGGAAATTTCATCGATGGCCTTTGCCTGCTTCACCAACTTAGGATTAGCGGTATACATGCCACTTACGTCCGTCCAAATTTCTAGTACGTCAGCATTAAGGGCGCTGGCAAATATAGAGGCGGTATAATCTGACCCTCCTCTTCCTAAAACAACAGTCTCTTCTTTTTCGTTCGTCGCAACAAAACCGGGAACAATAATAACATCAGCTTTTGAATGATTTACTGCCTGTTGAATATTTTCATTAGTTTTTTTAAAATCCACACTGGCGTTAAAGTAATTGTGGTTCGCAACAATGAGTTTTCTGGTATCAATTCTTTCAACATTTATTCCTTTTTCCTTCATCGTTTCATAAATAATAAAGGAAGAAATCAACTCACCAAAGCTCACGATTTTCGCTTCTGCCTTCGGTGTTAGTTCTTGGATCAACGCCAATCCTTTATAGAGCTTCTCCAGTTTTCCTAACTCTGATAATAAATATTTGAAAATGATATTTTTTACTGCGGTGACTTCAATAAGATCATTGATCACTTCAAGGTGCCTGTTGACAATTTCGGTACTGACTTCTTTAAAGGTCTTCTCTTTTTTTATAATGGCGTCAATACCGTCTAACAAAGCATTCGTAACACCTGAAAACGCAGACACGACAACAATCTGCCTACTTTTAGTACCGCTTTTTACAATATTAATGACTGAAGCTATGCTTTTGGCTGAACCAACAGAAGTTCCCCCGAACTTTAAAACTTTCATTTGCTTAAAATGAATTTATACTAGTTAAAATAAATTGAAATTTTTAAATATGAAATGCGTATAATAATTGTATTAACCCCGAAGGGTAATACCAGTAGCCATAATTCCTGCAGAAAAGGAAAAAGAAAAGTAACTGCCGGTGTATTTTTGAGATTGCATGAAGCAAATGTATAAATTATTCTTATGTCGCGTTTTAAAAAGTGTGATTTTTAGCACTCTCAGGTTATTTTTATGAATCTCAAAAAAAACAAGCATGAATAATATGGTTTTCTAATATTCGTTTATTGATTTTTATGAATATTATTACTTGTTTTCTTAAAAAGTTTTACTAGTTTTACCTCATGATTTCGATAGAAAGTAAATTCCGTTTCGAACTTCCCGGTTTACCCGAGCGCCGTCGCCGTGCGTAATTGCCAATTGTAAACCCATAACGTCACTATTTATTTTTTAATCATGTTCAACAATTTTCATATCAATTCTTTTACTTTCAGTGCTACTCT
>JAAUYH010148690.1_pt1 | contig 29035 bp, 14 predicted proteins | sample 7278061 | NCBI WGS metagenome assembly JAAUYH01 (sample SAMN14350203, study PRJNA611818) | marine sediment metagenome | isolation source: surface marine sediment (0.6m) | place: French Polynesia: Moorea | collected 2018-08
AGGTGATATTGTTGTGAATGGAGTGAAGGCATCGACATACACCACTGCAGTGGAGCCGAAGGCGGCACATTCGTTGCTCGCCCCAGTTCGTCTTCTCAACTCCCTTGTTGGTGGTGGTTCGGCGTAAAAATTGATCCTACGCCGTTTAGGAGATGAATAGTGTTGGATTAACGTATTTCTTGTCAGGTGGTCTTTTCTTAGGACTTAATATTTATCGCCTGTAACATAAAATCATTCTGTTGTCGACCTTCAAAAATGGCTCTTATAATTTATAGCAGGATTGGAATAGTTTAGATATAACTTATTGTATTGAACCAATTCGTAGAGAGCGTATCAAATGAAAGAGTCCTGACAGTAAAAGATAACGTATGAACGAGCAAAACGTGGTTTTCGCTATCGTTTGCCCAGCACTGTTCCGACGGATTTTATACGGAGAAGCGAATACATAGCTTGCTTCCGGAATGGAGGAGAGGGATAATTATTATTGCGAGGTGAACCAAACCAATTGAAATTGTTCATCACTCCAGATGTGGTATGCACTGAGCGGGAAACCCATGGCCAAGGAGTTATTCGCTTTCGTGTTGTTCGCTTCTGTTTTCACTGCGGATGGCGCCGTACTCAACGGAAGTGGGAGCGACCTGTGGTGGTCGATTCGCGTAATATTGGGCACGATATTGGGGTTTGTCTGCGGCTATGGAACGGCGATCTTCATCAGGATACATACGCTCGGCGGGGCGATGTGCCCATCGGAATATGAAGCAGCTCTCACCGGAATGACGGGAGCGCTAACGCTGGCGTGCGGGGCGCTGGGCGCACTTGCCACGTCTGGTTCAGGATGGAAATGGGGCTTGGTGATTCTCGGCACCGTAGCAACGCAGTTCAGCTGTTTTTTCATTTCATTGGACGCGCTCTAACTGAAGCACAAGTCTTGCAGCACCTGCTGTACTGGTCCGCCGAGCAGGAACTGTCATTGTTTGGTCTGGTGCATTTTTCTCTGGTTTCGATTCTCACGCGCAGTATTGCTGGGACAACCACGAGAGATATTTTTGTTGATAGAAGCGAGCTGTAGAAATAGATGTTCTTGTGATGTGCTTTGGTTCAGTTGGCGCAACTCGGTTAACTCAGGGTCGTCGTCAACAAAAGTAGAGATGGCGACCATCGACTAACGCGCATTTTGTGACAAGTGTCAAGCAAGACAATAAATTAGTGTTTCATTTTCAGATCTCCCTTTCCCCGCATCGTCCAGCCTCAACTACCTGGTCAACGTGAGCGCAATGACGGCGCTGACGTTTGCTACACCAACGACCGTGCTACCTCGGACCGCGAAACGGTATTTCGTTTGCACTAGAACATCCCCGCGATGTTGCGTGATACAAACAAGAAAACCGACGAAACTTCACACCGAACTCCTCGATTCTCTTCGTGATCTGAATCGAGGCCTCGACTTCGATGCAGACGAGACAACAGAATCCGACTCCGAGGCACGCGTGGAGGATGCGATAGAATCCCTCGAGTCGTCGTTCGCCGTTGCTAAGCCAACAGCCTCCGAGTCGCGTTTCGGCACATGGCAATTCGCCTACACCTCCTCCGCGATGACGCGGTACATCGGCGGGTTAACGGGAATGCAGCGCTTCTTTCCGGGCGGCGTGGTTGGTCCCATCACGTTGGAAGTTGACAAGGACGAGGGCACGTGGGTATTTAGGGAATCAATCGCGTATGAATTACTCGGTCGCGAGCTCACCGTCGATATCGAGGTAGAAGGCGACGTCAGCGCTCTCAGCGATACGAGGGAGATGTGGTCCCCAGAAAAGGTGCGCTTCTATGGGTTTCGTTTGTGGGCTGAAAGTTGGAAGTCCTTGCGCGCCTTCGCAAACACTACAGTCACGTACGTGGACGAACACGTCAAGATTTCTCGCGGGCCCACTGGCGCGGCCGTTGTCTTCGTGCGCCCCCAACTCGCAGTGGACTAGTACTCGGTCCCGTTGCACAATTCGACCCCAGTTATTGTAACTTTTGTTCCCTGGTCTTAAACCCCTGTGTTTGCTTTCTCGATAAGGCCCAAAGCTGCTCGATTTATTCCCCTGCTACATTCGAATACAGTATATAGTCAAGGTACAACGGTTTTTGTTGTAGAGCACTACTAACACCACTCCTACAAAATGCTCAACATGGTTCCCGTTTTTCACAGCTCTGTTCTGACGTTCAAATACTCTCCCATGGTTATGGTAAGAGGGTTAGCGAATTATAGTAATACGTTACACGAATATCGTTCGTCCGAGGTACAGTAGGAGGTCTACCTGTAGTAAATTGAAACGTTTTTAAGTACGAAGTACTGTACATGGCACCTGCAATTTGTGAAAGTGTGGGCGCCTCATGCTTTGATTTCGATTTCCGCCTTATAGAAATCGCAAGTTGAATCATTGGCATACTGCTCAGAAGTTTTCATTCTACTCGGAATCAGCATCAGGAGAGAAAGTTCCCTTCAAGCAGAAACTTTTGAGTGAGGGTAAATTACTTGTCGGTTATCGTCTAAACGAATCTTTCTTGCACAAGAAGCGAAACGATCGTCTGGACTATTTCTAATTGGGTCCCTCCTCAGTTAGATACTGTAGCTTACCGAGAATTAAACCTTGTTTGTGACTTGGTCATGCTGCAGAAATTGCAGAAGACATCGTGTGGATAAAACGTCGTCAATGATGGGCTGGCCAACTCACATAGACAAAAGAGGAAAACAAGACGACATGCATCCTAAGCAACTGTTCACGTAATAGATACGCTCTTCATCGTGTTTAAGTGCAACGTTCGTACTGATTCTGGCAGATTTTGAGAATTCGAAATCTAGTCAAGTACTTACGAACAGAGAAATTAGATATTCGAATCAAGTACACCCTCTGTTTCGAAACAATTGACCGGATTCAGATATTGCTCGAGATTATTGCCTTTTTCGTGTTGCAGCTTCGATGCGTAACGTATGGATTATTCACAAGTATTCCCATCGAGTATCAGTGATACTCGAAGTAGAGTTGTCTAGAGTGAGTAGAAAATAGCCATATAAAGTTAGACTTTCTGGACGACGGGAGTGTGTACCTTCTTCATCAACTCCGAGTACCACTTCCCTTTCGGTGTATCTAATGGAAGGTTCCCGTACAAGCACAGAACTGGCTGATGACCAACATTTTACTGTTTAATACGAACTTCGCGCGGTAGCAGAGTCTATGAATTAAACGAGAGGGCATTCGCCAAACTACACAAAAACATGGTTGTTCAGACCATCCTATAAACCGAAACTTGCGCAAACGTAAGGAAAGAGTTAAGAAAGAACTGGTGATGCAAGCACCGCGAAGGAAGAAGAGAAAAAAGCGGTCAACCGCGAATCGACGCGGAGGAACTGGGCGAAAAAGTTAAAGCTAATGCCATTGCGAATGTGAAGGACCTTCTAGAAGGGTACCAGTCGGACAAAAATTCATCAAGCCCGTATTGACGATAACTTTCTAACATACCTGGGATGTATGGAGTTTACCATAAACGCCAGCGGAGGGAACGGTTACAAGTTACAACACATGACGGAGTAACGCCACCAGTTGGCTGGAACAGCGATTCTTTAGGTATACTGGAACGAAACTACCTACAATCTCGCTGTATAAGCAACAGAAAGGGCGCTTTAGTGTCGAACTAGTGTGAAAACCAAACCGGTAAACTGTTTGAAACAGAGAAGTAGCTAAGATCGAAATCGTCTTTGACTAGGACAAAACCACCAATCCTCAATGCCAACGCTCAAGAACCCGGGGAAAAATTCATCGAAAAGTAAACAAAGCCAAGCAACTCACAAGCGTTTAATCAACAATGACGATCGCCAAATCTATGTGTTCTACAACCGAACACCAACATATACTTCGTTCCGTGAAGAAAACGAGCATAGCTACGACAAGGTGCCCGTCTACAAGAATATCTCCTTTTTGCCGATTCGTCACTGAGATTGGGCATCAACTCATCTTGAAGAAAATTCTTACCAGACGTTCTGGATCTCCATTATCTCACGAAGCGCGTCCTCCGTGCGACGGTCGTATACTCTCTTATCACCGGGACCGAAAACGCTAAACGCAGTACGGAACTGTTTGACCGCACGAGCCGTGAAATGGCAATAGAGCCCGTACTGAAGCACTTCCTCGAGGTCAAGGAATCCGAGCTCGTTCAGACGACTCTGTAACATTTTCACGTCCTTGCCCTTGCTTCCGAGCGCGAGTCTCGCTCGCGGTACTTCATCAGAAGAGTCATATTCGTCGTCGTGGTTTTCACGGCAATGACGCACGAAACAGCCAAAGCAGGGTGGATGGCAAGCTTTGCCATTACACCAAAACCTCTTCCCGGCCTTCTTCTCATCCTTTTCTTCGCCGTGGTCAACCACCTCCTTCTTCGGCTCCTTCGCTGCTTTCTCTTTGTTCTCGCGCTTATCGTTCTTCTTGCAGTGTGGACATTCATTCTTGTTATTCTCTTTGTTAGCCTCCTTGTTCCCATCCTTCTTGTTGCTCTCCATCTTCTTCCCGTCCTTCTTGTCCCCCTCTTTCTTGTTACTATCCATCTTCTTCCCATCCTTCTTATTTCCCTCCTTCTTGTTTCCGTCCTTGCCGCCTTCCTTCTTGTTTGCTTCCTTCGCGTTACCTTCATCCTTCGACGCACCTGCATGCGCGTAACCTTTGTCACAGAAAGTGACTTCTTTCCCTTCCACATCCGAATCGTCGACCTTTTTACGATCTTGCTTCTTGCGTGCCTTCTTGCTTCTCGATTTGCGCGGAGGAGTGAGCGTGGTGTCGGTACTAATGTCGGTATCCGAATTCGAGTCACTGTCAGAGTAGCATGAATAATCCGAGCTCGAGCTCGAGCCGTCATTGATGTTGGTGTCGACTATCAGAGTAGCCGAATTCCTACGAACAGCCCGCTGCTTGCGGCTTCTCCTCAAGTACACATGCGAGGCACGGCCAACGAGGAAGGAATCGCGCAGCTGCTTGTCGTTTGTCAGTAGAACCTTGTCGCCAAACGCGTCTTTGACGAACAAATCCTTGACTTTCACAGAGAAGGCTTGATTTGCCAGCTCAGCAAGACGATTCACATACTTGTCGCGCCTCGAAGAACAGTTCTCCAAGTTCACGTTCAACTTGACAGTTTTCGAAGCATTGTCGCAGACCGCCTTGATTGTGAACAGCATCTTGCAGGTTGGGCTGTTGACCGCTTGTCAACAGGTTTCGAGAGGTAGTTGATTTCTGTGATCTAGTCGGCGACATCGGCGTGGCACTTATCGTTTAATCGAAGTGCTTACACCATGCTTGCATCCAATATTATTCGGCCAAGTGGTCGTTAGCCAATGAGATCTGCTAATCTGATAACGCATAAAAATCAGTGGCTCTGTTCTTCACGTCAGATAGTATGAAGTGCACTCAAATTGAAGATAAGATATGTAGCATTAGTGCAGATGACAGTGTAGAACACTAGTGTAATATGAACCGCAAGTAAAGATTCCCTCTAATCGTAACGTAGACCGAGTTCCACGAAAACGGTCTGTCTCCTTTTCCGCTACTCTCTTTTCTTGTATGTTTACCAGTCGTTATCTTTACGCAAAAAAATCCGACGACAACCAGATTTCATCACAGATTATTCGAGACAAGAACATGTCACAACAGCTGAAATCGGATGGAAAAGGTGATTGACTGCGCGAAGGATCGATCCTCAGACGACTCTAGTGGAAATGCGAAATCCCCATTTCGAGTGACTGTAAATGACCCACTCATTCAGACAGTGAAATGGAATCGGATTGTTCATTCGAACGCAACTTGATAAACTCCTGGAGGTGGTGAAAATTGATTCTGGTATTGGCCATCTTTCGAATCTCGACATAGGGGACAACTAGGATTGCAGAACGATTTCTAAAAAAATTCGATTCCATAGATCGAACCTTGAATAGTTCTCAATTTTGGCTCTGGCTAACAGGGAAACGAGTTCCTTCTCAGTCTGGTACACAAGGATAGGCGGCTCCTCACTCACTATTTCTTTGAAATTATCTGCTTAAGCATTACCGAAGAACAGTTGCTGGCACCGATGTACAGGCTCGCGAACAATGGATCGGAAACCAGGATATATGTTCATCTGTTTAAGATGAACGTGTGCTAATAAGGAAACTTGGTTTCGGTCACCTAGGTGAATGAGTATGAGCCTAGATGTAACTTTTTGTTGTACGGAACAGATAATTCGACGGTTCCCAACCACAGTCGTTCCTTATTTCTTTCAGTGCAAAACGGCTACCGGTAGGCTTCACCCGTATTAGTAGTAATAGACGAACATAAGCAAACTATTTTGATCTTGTTTCTTGTTCAGCCTGGTGCCTTAACAAGCAACTTGGACTCAATCTTGTGCTATGATTACAGTAACGACACATTGCGTCACCTTGACCGTGAAGGCAATACAGTCGTATCGAACAGGATTTGCCTGTTTCTACGAAGTCCCTATACACGTTTAGGTGGTCTGATTTCATAGAACCATACAACCCAATCTCAAAACATACCTCTGTACTATACAAGCGAGGTGCAGTTTATTGCGAAGTAAAGTACAATGCGAACGCGAAAATACGACCCTCTGAAAATGATACTCCTTCAGGCGTTTCTCTACACCGGAAGTACGGTAGTTACACTGTTGGGAATAATAGCCGAACCAATACGCGGCGAAACATAGTTATCGTTGCCGCAAAACAAAATTGAGCTAGGGAGTGAGTTACATGAATCGCCAACCAGAGTCGACGTTGTTCCATCCATGATTTTTGAATATGCGCTCAGAGGCACTCTCGACGTCTCCCGTCAGATTCGTCCCGCGTAGTGCCGTCGAAAGATGAGTCTTCTTCCCAAAAGTTAGGAGCATTGTGCGTCGCCACTTCCGAACAATAGTAATATCCACCCCGACATCACAACTGTCTCGCAATATCACTGCGCATCTCTTCGCTAATTCAGTACAAGCCGCAGATCGTCCTTCGCGAACAATATCACGAGCGAATACTAAGATGATGTTCGCCATCATACTGCACACAAAACTGTTGGTCTTCACCCCATTCTCCTTCATCCGCAGATACATTCCCCAACTTTCGTCAAATCGGCGGCCACGTCCATGCGCAGCAATCAGCGGGGAATACGATGCGGCACTCATTTTCCAGAGCAGTCGATCCGCCTCCATTTCTTCTAATATCCGAGTCGCAAATGCTATGTCGTCACCACGACAACAAGCATTGATAAGAGTGTTCAACGCAATAACATCCGGCCGAATGCCAGTCCGCACCATACGTGCGAAAGCACGCTTCGCCGAATTCGCGTCACCCGCAGCGCCGTACCCACGAATAATCACTGAATAACTCACAACATCAGCAAGATGCTCCATACTGGTTATTACCTCCTCAGCTCGCTCATATTTTTGTTGCTTCACAAGTCCGTCGAGCAATTCGTTGTACGTTTCCGATGTAGGTCGAATTTCAAAATCGGTGCCCGTTTTCATCTCGTTCACGAGGGCAAACGCGCGTTCCAGGGTAGCTGGTTTCTCCAACTTGCACAAACCACTAACAAGAGCGTTGTAGGCACTTATCCGTTCAAAAGCATTGTCGGGCATGGAGCTCAATATTTTTTCCGCGGCTTTTACCCGCCCATTTTGCAAACACGCCTTGATCAGTGCCGCGTAAGTAATGCCACTTGAGGTTGTCTGCTTTTTTTCCAGTTCGCGCAATAAACCTAGCGCTTCTGATAATCGGCCCGCCTCTGCATGGCTCATTAGCATACTTGTCAACGCAACACGCAGGGAGTTGGGTCCATCACCCGTCTTCGGCGACAACTCAGCCGCCAGCTGCCACGCACGTTCGTACCGTCCAGACTTTGCACAGCCGTCGATTAGCGTATTTCGGGTAACGTCGTTAGGCTCGATGCCTAGCTCGCGCATTTCCTCGACCATTTGAAAAGCGGCATCCAAATCATTTCTTCTTACAAGCCCGCGTATGAGGATATTGAAAGTGCGGACATTTCTCAGCGTCGGGTATCTCTTTGAAAATCTAAACGCGTCGTCAAACGAGCCGGCTCTGACGTACGCATCCGCCACGCTATTAAGCAGGATGCTGTCAAACGCCACCTGTTCATCCTCCACTATTTCATTCACCATGGCGTCTACAGTTGCGGGGCCCGCCCTCATCCGAGCTAATCCTTTCAGCATGACACTGTACGAATGTGCGCCAGGTGCCACTCCTCTCTTGCGCATACGCTTGAATAAGGTAGATACCACCACCAATTCTCCGGCATTTTGCGCCAGTGACGCTGCAAACGCTACTAGCCGCTCATCCCCCTCCAACGCGTCCACACGATTTACCAGTTGTTTCCATAAACCACGGTGCGCCATTCCTCGGAGTTCGTATTGATACTGTCTCCCGTCCCTTTCGCCTGTGTACGCACGTTCAACCCGTTTTCTCGAAGGCGAAGATGGGTTCTTGATTTCTGTGTTACATAAGGAAATGTTACACCGTACGTTCCGCGGCACCACAACGTGCGCGTTATGCGTTACTTGCTGCGGCCCAGTCCTTCTTCTCCGCAACGAGTGTCCGACTGACGGGGAGAGACAAAATCCCATCATCCGCGCAAGTGCTAACGTAATCTCCCGGCCTTTCAAGCGATGACTCGAGATATAAGGCACTTGTGCAACTGAGGGGCCTTCAACAAAAAAGCGGCAGCCATCAGCCTCACAATAGTGCGTTACCAATGGACCTCAGGATTGACGATGCATGTTGGCGACACGATACATACGTGTAATAGCTGGTCGGATCAAGAAAATGAACTGATCATTTCTATCCTAAACAGAGAAACTCTATTTTCTGGGCTGAAGGAAATACAATGTTCTACTTCTCATCGAAAAGAAAAAATAAAGATTTTATTTTATCCACTGGGTTGTAGGCGACTGAATTCGTTTGTCTTAATTCTGCTCGCGAGTGGTGAATTCTGCGTTTTGGAGTCGTCTTATTCCAGTGCATAAGAGGTGGGTGTTTATTAATTCATTATTTAGAATCGAAGACTTTAATTGTTTAACGCCGCAAGAAACTGTTTAATCGGTACTCCTGCAGTATGAAAGTGAAGAAGAACACTAAGGGTTCTCTGGAAAGGGTAGCATTGTTTCGTTTTCCTATTTTTAGATTAGTGTTTGGGTCGCAGCTATTTTCCTTCTATTGTAATCATCACAATAAAATTTGTATTCTTTTTGGTTTTCCACTGCATAAACTAGTTATTAATCAAGTTAACGGCTCCAACAATATCCTATCGCAATGTCTTGGATAAGCCTTGAGGACTAAATTATTTGTTCTTTGCCTATTGCATGATTGGGATGGCACTTTTTGGATTTGTAGTAGGCGATTAGCCAATATGTCGAAGTCAAATGGCCAAGGAAAAGCGACTGATCAATATCTTGTACGTTGAGTTACGTAAATCGGCTGCAGTACATATGACGGACCCGTTTCTACAAGTTACATATTACAGATACTTAAATTTCACATTGAAAGTGTTTTTACCGTGTTCAGGTATAAATATCCTTGTGGAAATGCCCGAAACTTTTATTGCTTTCCTTTGATTGAATTCTACTGTCCAACCAGGGTTTGCTAACAAAATACAGCTAGAAATTTAGATGAGCGGTTTGGGGTAGCCATAAATGAAGTACGAAATGGAGTTAGCCCTGTCGGTTTGAATTATAGGAAAATACTACAGTAGTACTGTGCAGTACTGCATCGTGAGCAGAGCAAACAATATCTTTCCCTGCGGAAACGAGAGACCCATAGACGACACGTATTGAAGAAAGCACGGTATTAGCAGGAAGAGGACCGATTGTTTCAATCTCCCAGCACAATTACAGTACACGGCGCGAGCAGGAAAACAGGAAATTGGGGATTCGCTGAAAATTCCAGATCCGATGTCAGCATTCAAATCGAACATCGCGAACCACAAACCCGGCAGCATACCCTACGACCACAGAACGGATCTGTCAGATTCGAACATATTAGGCCGCACATCGCATCGTTCGCTCGAGGGCAGAGATCTGCGACGCAGGATGGTGAAACTGGACGGCTCGACGATGGGCGGCGGTGTGCCGAATTCCACCTCGCTGCAGGACTTCAAGGGCGTCACCGACAAGTCGGCGGTGCAGGTGGTGGAGGAGAAGCTGCGCGCAATGAATCTCAACGCGAACGATGACAACTCGAAGATGTCCGATGAGGAGTTGTCTGGATTCATGGCGTTGTACGAACGATACATGGTGGGACGCTCGACCAAGAAGGAGATTACTTGGAATCTCATTGAACAGCCTAGCGAGAATATGCTGCAACGTTACGACTCGTTGGCATCCGTGCAGGACGCCGAGAAGATTTCGCTGTTGTCGAAATTGGCCGTATTGAAACTGAACGGTGGACTTGGTACCTCGATGGGATGTAAGGGGCCGAAAAGTGTGATTGAAGTTCGCGAGGATACCACTTTCCTCGATTTGATTGTTCAGCAGATTGAGAACTTGAACAAACAGTTTCCGGGTGCCGACGTGCCATTGCTGTTGATGAACTCGTTCAACACCGATGCGGAAACCGCGAAGATTATTCAAAAGTATCAGGACACCCAGGTGAATATCACCACGTTCCAACAATCTCGATATCCTCGCATTATCAAGGAATCGCTCGAACCAATGCCCGTCACTCATGATGGCTATGCCCATAGGGATTGGTATCCTCCGGGTCATGGCGATTTCTTCCAGAGCATCTATTCTCTCGGTGTAGTGGACACGCTGTTGGCGCAGGGCAAGGAGTACATCTTCGTTTCGAATGTCGATAATCTTGGCGCCACCGTGGACATGAAGATTCTGAAGAATATCGTTGATAAGGAAGTGGAGTATTGCATGGAAGTGACTGATAAGACGCGTGCTGATATCAAGGGTGGTACCATCATTTCCTACGGCGGTCAGGTGTCTCTTCTCGAAGTGGCGCAAGTGCCCAATAAGTACATCGAGGAATTCAAGAGTGTCACCAAATTCAAGGTGTTCAACACCAACAATATCTGGTGCTCGCTACGTGCTATTAAGCGTGTCATGACGGCGAAGCAACTCAACCTCGACATCATTGTGAACAACAAGGAAGTCGATGGACAGAAGGTGATTCAGTTGGAAACTGCGATTGGTGCCGCGATTTCGTACTTCAACAATGCGTGTGGTGTGAACGTGCCTCGTTCTCGCTTCTTGCCAGTGAAGAGCACCAGTGACTTGATGCTGATTCAAAGTAACTTGTACTCGCTCAAGAGTGGCTCGCTAGTGATGAACCCGAGACGTCAATTCGCGTCAACTCCTGTCATCAAACTTGGCACCGAATTCAAGAAGGTGAACCATTACTTGGAACGTTTCGGCTCCATTCCCGATGTGCTCGAACTTGACCACCTTACCATTTCGGGTGATGTAAGCATGGGCGCCAGTTGCGTACTCAAGGGTACCGTCATCATTGTCGCAAATCCGGGTAACGTCATCATGATTCCGGCCGGTTCCGTATTGGAGAACAAGGTTGTGGTTGGTTCGCTACATGTCATCCCACATTGAAAAGGCCACGATGGATGTTGGACGAGGCGATTGCATGCGCACGCTTTTGGTAAGTTGCGCACGTATGTTTGTGGCTGGGACGGGTGGAGTGCGGAATCGCAAGTCGTTGTTTATTGCTGTTCTGGTTGTTGATGACAGGTGATACCTCTCCTTTGTTGAGAAAGTAAAGCGGACCTTTTTGACCTTCCCTTTTCGGGTTGTACTGTGCATCTGCGTGCTTCGTGTAGATGGTTGTGATAGGTCTGCCTCTCGAATGCTAGTATCGTCCGCTTGCATCCGATGGTGCTCGGATGGAATTGATGGAGGAGCGGACATTCGTTACAGCGAGCAGCGAGGTGCAGAACTCTGCCGGGGATCTTTGTGAATGGGTGGCGCGCGTGTCGTTGGGTTTCTAGAACGTCCGTCCGGACCTTTATGAATGCGACGTACGGTTACTCATCTGTTTCAATTGAAATATGTTACTTGCATTTCCTATCCTGCACTGTTTCAGAAATGCGGCTATTGTACGATAAGTCAGGTACTACTCGTACATAGAAAGCAGTCTTGAAATCGACGAGCTTGACCACAGACCACCTGAACTGGAGGTCGTGTTGGTTACGGTCTAGGCTAGGGTCAGTAAGAGTTCGTAAAAATTTTCTCCAACCTTGACGACACATCAATGTTACATTGGAAGATGACGCTCATGTCACCAAATAAAGGGGCCGCGAAATCAGGACCCCGGGAATGAACGTGCCGAGTGTGTTTCGGCGTTGACAGCAGTGCCATTGGAAATGCATACGAGGTTGGTTCGCACGACCGTGAGGAGCTACCGAACCGGAGACTTGTGTCACCATGAGAGCGGCGTTCGTGTACTGCACGCCACCACTGCATTGACAGTGCCGCAAACAGCACGTTCTGTATGTTAGCTCGTCTGGTGCACTGGGTACTGTACCCAGCACGACCACTCTACTTATCGCCGCGTCGACTCGTCACTTGCCTTTCGGTAACCGCGCTTCAACCTGCCAGGAATCACGTTCGTGTACCGAGGTCTAGCATACGAACAACAGAATATAAATGTCTCACGTAAAGTTACGGGAGTGTAGCGTGTCGCACAACCTTATTTTGATGTGCACACTCGATTATACTGTACGAGTGAGACACGTCGTGCCAGGGGTTCCACTTTCCGGCTTGTCGTCGCCAGTGTGGCAGCGGGGAGTACCAACACCCCATTATGTTACCCAAACGACGCTAATCGGTATACCACAACGCAGTGGTGCGCTCTAATAAAAGTTAGTACAGGACGAGGGATCAACTAAAGTCAAATTTACAAACAAGTCCAACTAGACGGCGCAAACCAACTTCACGAAGGGGAAATAAAGTACATGCACAAGTAAGCCAAGGCGAACGGCCCCGAAAATAGCCGCGCCGGAACGAAGCTGCGTTAGTACGCCGCGGCGCCGTCGGGGAGCAGGCTGGCGACGCGGTCGGCGCCGCTCTCCAGCGCAGTGGTGGAGAGCCCCAGTGCGTTGTAGACAGTGCGGAGGGGAGCGAGAAGGGAGTGGGCAGTGCGCATCTCCACGGCCGTGGTGTAGGTAGAGGCCACCACTCCATCTACCACGATGCTACCGTCGATGGTCTGTGGGTTGTACAGTCCCGTCGCATCGACGGTCTGCACCATGCGCACGGCGGCCGCGGCGCCGCTGGCGAGGGTCAACGTGTCGCCGACGGCCACCGTGGAGGCGGGGCGCATCGCGCCGTTCACACGTAGGTAGTGCCCAGAGGTGAGGGTGATGGCGGTGCCAGTGACCGTGACGAGGCGGGTGAACTTGTTGCTCACGTCGTTCAGCTTGTGCGTGAACATGAACACTGGCGAATACTTGTTGCCCTCTACGCGCACCACGTCCCCGATGACCACTTCTGACATCGGCTTGTGCGTGCCGTCGGCCAGCTCCACCTGTGCAACGGCTGGGAAACATATGGAGCCGCCGCTCGGCGGCGAGCTGGAGGGAGAATCACCACCAGAGCTGCCCGAGCCACCCGAGTCACCAGCGCCGGGGGTGGCCTCGGCCATCGGCGACGCGTCAGGGATGGGTTCGACCCCCTTGCTGGCGCCCGGCTTCGGTGAAATGGAGGCGCCCGGCGGTGCCGCCACAGGTGTGGGGACGGGGCTGGGCGATTCGCGCAGCTTGGCGTCATACGGGCAGAGGAAGTTCTTCGGGGGCTCGACAAACGCCATCACGCGCCTGTTTGCACCGTACGGAGGGACGCCCGGTACACCGGTATCGAAATCCTTGTCGCTCTTCACAAAGACGAAGAACGTGTTTGCGGCAAGTGACATATTCTCGCACTTGCGAGTTGCGCCCGATGTGCCCACGTAGGACCCATTGATGTCTTTCGCCTTGTCGTACAGGTTCTGTGCCAGGGCCTTGGAGGGGTCGGGCAATTTGGAGATGACGTCGTTCACTCTGCCGGTCTGAGACACAGGGATCAAATTCATATTGCCATTGTTGTCACACTTCTTCCCATCCAGCTCGATATTGGCGTGGGCAACGGCGTTGCCGCCATCGACCAAGCCGCTGTGCTTGATTTTCTGTGGGCAGAGAGTCGACTTGAACAGACTTGAGAATGTGCCAGTGAAGTCCCGTGCATCAACCTGACGTACACTTAGCGATGGCAACAGTGTGGCTTGGGTGGTGATTGCCAGTAGGGCGATGAGCAGGGCGCCGCGTGGGCTCATGGTAGATGTGGATCGGTTGAAAGAGAGGAGGAGGGCTGGGTGGGGTGAGGTCAGGAAGCTGAAAAAGGTGGTTAGTTGGGTGGGCGTACAGCTTAAAAGCGGACAACAGATCAAAGCACCTCAAAGCCAGGGTAGGTGGGGGGCAAGTGGAAAACAGAAAAGCAGAAGAAAATAGCGGGAATGAGATACGTGTCAATTGGGACAGTCGAATGTGATTGGTGGAATGCTCGGATGGGCCGTAAAATATAAGACTTTGTACGCGGCTGTAAGCCGGCAGGTGTAGTATGCAGCACGAACGAACAACATGTGCGTGGACGGTAGCGAATGTATCGCCACAGTATGCGAGGGTGTACCCTGCGTGAAACGCCACATTCCGTAAGCATCTCTTCTACTCTACTGCGGATTCTCTGAATTCTTCTTGTTATCTCGTGTTTCTCGTTATTCGTCTCTGAGGTGTGTCGCTTTTCGCACTTATATATAGGTACCGTATACGACTCTTGCTTCGACTTTTCTAGATTCATGCGCTGGGGCGAGGGTGCGAATCTCACCTCGATCTTGTTCGTGCCAACGTATATTGACTTACTCAATCGTTGTCCTTGTTGTTATGACTTAACTGTGTTTTTTTATCACACCATAACGACCATGCACTCGAACGCCTTATCTCGTGCTCCGCACTGAAATCAACATCTGCGAAATTAGAATCAATGGCGGGAAACAGATTGCTTACTGATTGTGGCCATTAACATTCGCACTTGTTATTGGTGCGCACGACAGGTTGATTCGACTTGTTAGCACCCACGTTCTATGCAATTTGAATACACCATCAACATGTGCATTTCTGAGCAATGCTTTGCATAGCTTCGAATTGCACGCTCCTGCTTCTATCGTACCTAAATTTTCAAGAGCGCTGCCTTGTGCACAAAAGAGAAGATCCTGTCGTGCCCCGCTACCGTACTGCACGTACAGTACGGCATCTTTCCACTGCCACCCGTTTCTCACATTGCTTACCCATTTGGAACGCTGGAAACTTCTTCATGGGTGCACATGTTTGATCCGTTAAGAATTTTTAACTAAGGATTACGTACTGCTTTTTACAACGCATTAGTTTTCTGGTTCTTCCTTCCTTTCACATTGCCACCCACCGCTACCTTCACCAACTTCAAAATGTTGCCCGACAACAACAAGCGCAACGGCGCGGATATGGAGATTGCCATGCTTGACGAAGTATCTAAAGAGTTGCGCGGCATGGATAGTAAGTTGAGTGAGGTGGAGGATAATGTGCGCGCCGCTCGCGTGGACGAGGCTGACCTAGGTGTCGTCGAGTTAAACGTCATTGAACTGCGCGCGATGCACGCCAAACTACGCGCAATCGTATCCAAGTACGAGTACGAGACCGTGCGCAGTCCGGCAAAGAAACGCCGTGTGGACGAACCGAAACCCAACTCCCGTACCTCCGGCCCAAAAACACCACCCTCTACACCACCTAGACCGAACCGCACCAACGTGCCCAAGTGGCTTCGTCTCGAGATGGTGGAGGAACAAGGCAGTGACCGCTTCGTACGCTTTAGTCTTCATCCCAGTGAACAGGCCGCCAAGACCCTGCCCAATGGGAATGAGGCGCACGCAACCGCGCGTATCTTGGATGAAGTACCGAAAGGTGATTGTTGGGTCGTGTATTGGAGTGTACCCAAGAACATTTTGGAATACTTGAAGTCTACCGTATTTAATCCCGAAAGGAAGAGGGAGAAGGCCAACCTTTTCTTTGCTCAAATTAGAATACTTGGCTTTTATCAGACGAAGGATAAGGCGAAGGAGGCGCTCAGGTATTTCGACAGTCAACGTTTGTCCTGTACGAAAGGAAATATTTATCACTCCATGGTGCATTACCAATTTCCGTAGGGTAGTGATGTTGGTGATGCGGTTCTACAGATACCGTGAATTCTACTTCTTCCTATTGTTTTTACTTTGGAGCTTTAACTACGTCGTGCATGTGACATTTGGTCGTAGTCTACCATGCTTACAATGCATCATGGTCGCGATAATGTGGTCCGATATTTCCACACTAATATAGTCGATGGATTTGAGAATCTGCGTTAGACTCTGCTCCTTGTAAATTCTACCTGTGCCGACACTGTCGCACATATGAATCGTGATTGCATTGATTTTGGTCGTGTTGGATCGAACAATACTGCTGCTCGATTTGCGTACCGGTAGGTGCTTCGAATATCGTCATCTACTGTTACGAAGTCAAAAAATTGAAAAAGTGTTGACACAAATAAAATGGAAACCTGACATTGTGCTTACAGTATTTTCTACCTCGCAATAGTGAACGAGCTCAGAGAGTTGCAATTACATATGCTCGTAGCCAAAATTGAAGAGCTTTAGGTGGTAGGCCGTTTTGACAAAACCTCAAACCTTCACCGTTACAGTCTATTTCGATCATTCACACTCTTCCACAGCTGAACAACAGTTTGTGCAGTACTCATCCTTCGCGAGTTCTCACGTGCAAAGACTATTCTGCGAATGAAGGATATTGTTCATATTCGAGAACTCAATTCTGGCAACCCAGAAAGAAAACCGAGTCGCCTATTGTTGGTTAACTTGTTTTGTCGATGCTCTGGTATTAGATCGCAGAATAGAGGATTGTGTTTGATCCGTCTTTGACCGTTGAAAGATTCAGACGAATTTTGCGAGTGGCGAGTATTCTGCTCGCTCTTGAATCAAATAGTAGCGCTGTTGGATCGACGAAGGCCGGAATAACAATTTCTACTAAATTTACTATCAATTCACTGTTCCTTTGCAATCTAGACATTGAATATTTAGTTCGGTTGTCTCTGGAGATACGTGCGCTCAATTGATAACATCATTTAAAAAAGTGACCCGCATACTGTAGCAATACTGAAGCTTGAGCTCGCTTCTGTTTTGGCTGCTTAGGAACCCAAGGAACTTTTCTTTTTGGATTCTTCAAAATATCTCGAAATTCTCATACTCGATGTACACTACAAAACAGGTTATCCAGAAAAGATACAGACAAGTTGTAATAATAGTTTTATTTATTAATTGATGGTTATCAATAACAATAGACGCTCTCTCTGCAACAGCGGTATAAACGGCATTCTTGCCTTCACTGCGTGGTCATCGATTATAAGAGGTTCCTGAATTGACTCACATTCCATATTTGATTTAAACTTTTCTTCTACTGCTCTTAATTAAAACTGTCCTGTACAATCGGTTAATCTTCAGGAAAAGAAGCGCTACAAACACAAAGGGGCCACGCTTCTTCGATCTGCGACTGTAATTTTTCGAGGGACAGAAAACAAACTTTCAATTTCTGCGAAACATCCGAGTACAAAATCACCATTATGATGAGAAAGTGGCTTGTTTGACCGACAGGATTTTCGCCTTTGTAGTATATTTTTCTTCACAAAGATTTTCTTGACCATCAGGTATTTAATAAAAACAGATATTTTTTGCTACAGAATTCCCTTTTCTTTTCGTTGTGTATTCGAAAGTTTTTCGATTTTATGTCTTTGAATTTTAGTTGTGGCTGACTCCAAATTGAGTCGGAATCCAACGTAATCCTTATTTTCGTGTAAATGTACTCTAATCTGTATCTGTACAAAAGAGAACGAATTTCATATTGTTGATCTTGAAATATTTGATTACATGTATCTCACACTTCTCGACATAAATATAGAGTACTCATTTACTTGAATTTCCAAATTGACAATGTAAATAGAATTCTGTACCTTTTGAAACTTTTGAGCCATCAAATTCTAAGCGAACCAAGGCTCTACCAACAGTTCTAAGTAGTTCTTCCCTTATGCGATTGTGATGTGTCATCGTATTGTACTGCCCAGACAACGAGTATTGTCATCCGAAATTAGACAAAAACTCGTCAGGTTTTCGATCATTAATCGAGTTTTGAGGTTTAATTTCGCCTGAGACGAAGTATTTTGAACAGATTGCAGAACGCTTTTAAGTTTTTCTCTTCTTTAACCATTTTAACTACTTCAAGGTGCAACTTATGAGAGCTGTACTCTATATGAGTTATCCATACATCTTTAACAATTTTTATTCAACCCGAAATTATCTACAATTTGTCATATAGCTGATTCACTGAATAGTTCAGAACAAACTGATGTACTGATTTACGCTTGTTAATGTGAGTATGAGAATTGAAGTTCGTTGACGCATTTTGGACATGTTACCATATTATTGACTAACGTCTAATTCAGCATAGACCAATGTATTCACGTACAAAAGCGACGTCGGAGTTCTTCTTTTCGACTTCAAGATCAAATTTACTTGAAATTTTTCATGGATGCATCTATCATACCAGAACATGATTTCCATTCTTCCTTCATGCATCATGAATTACAGATAATTTGTCCTACTTTATCTCTTCTCTAAGTTCCTTTTCGACTACTTCATCTAGTTTGGACATGACAGATTTTAAGGTTTTTACTCCGAAACTCATTTTTATGTCACAAGAACTTGCGAAATTGTCAGATGCAATGACAGTAATTGGTGAATTCTTCTGTGCAATATGATAAAACCATTCAAGCAGTGATCTAACACGTGAAAGAACTAGAAATGAGACTGAAATTCTTGTGAAATACAAGCCGAACCTTGAAATTGGATTCATAGGCTGTAGTTCTTGGTAGTATGTACCTATTTAGGCTATCCCACTTAAATGTGCATGTCAGGATCTTGAAGAGCTTTACGGATCTCAGCAACTTGTTCCCATCCAAATACTATTTTAGCACTGTCTTTGCACAATTCTGCTCTTGGTCACTTTCGGCAGTAATGAACTACATATTTTCGGGTATAATTTCCTACTCTTGGTGCAATATAGCGTCTTGTTTCATCTGCTTCCTTGAATAGTACTTCTAGGAGCTCTTTACTTGTTGATTTTTTGGATTTTTATTCACAACTGAGAGGTAATAGAAAAGGAATACTTTTGACCTACCGAATATCCAATGTAATAAAAGGCTCAGGTTAATTTAGTATACTTGTAGAAATAAATAACAAGACAGAAAGTAGATAGGAAGCAACAAATTTCATTCGAATACGATATTGGAATTATATGGCAATATGCTATACAAGTAATAGAATGATTGCGAATAGCCCTCTCTGGACTTCGATTAAAATAAAAATGATAGTAGATCGATAATAGGGCATTTTGAAAAAACAAACCTCTAATCAACAATATTGAGGAATCAATATATTCTCGCTTTATTGAAGTAACCAATGCCTGGTTATTCAATAAACGATCAGGCTTCGAAATTACTTTATGCAGAAAGATCATAGATTCGAATGATCCATACAGGTAGCTCAATGCATGTCTCACGATGAGCCATGAGTCAAGCAACAAATTCAGTGGCAATGAAACTTTTATAACCTTGTTACTTGCTAATCATTTCTGCCTGGATTCATCTGAATTCATTCAGACAAAAATGAGAACAAATATTGAATACTATTGTTACTGCTACAAGAAATTACAGATGGGTCATTCTCGAGTTATCTCATCTACATACCTGGTGATTGCTGAGCATTGAGGTTCATTGAAAGTTGAAAGTTATTTCTTCCGCGAAAAAATTTAATACTGCTATTGCATTCAGAATAAAAATTTATCTTAGAAGTCGAAAGTAAGTAATTCTCATACCTTGAGTGGTTCTATTTGATTTAATACTTTAATGCAGTTGCAGAATATAGACGAGAACGGTGATCTTGAAATATTTTTAAGTCAGACATCGTTTGAAAATTTAAAGTATTCGAGCATACTGAGCTTGTTTCGGTCTTTTGCTCTGTGAGAAGTTACATTTTCCCGGGATTTGAATGAAAACGACCGTTTCTATTGCCGTTACCATTTGTAGCATCTCCTCCAGTATAACTCTACAAGGCTTCTTTTCTTTAGCGATAAACTCTGGCACCGTGCCGTTTTCAGTGCTTTGATTGAAAAAATAAATACCTGATACTAAGAAGCCTCAGAAAATATCTTACTGATGCCTAGTCCTTTCTCGAATCAAGCAAGAAAAAGGGTTACTCCATTTTTTGCCTCGAAAGCATAAAACAAAAACGCAATTTTGGTCCCACATTATTTCTTTCCTTAACACATTCATAGGTATATCCGATTCGACGTGAAAATAGTTCATTTATAATTTGTTTTTGTGCTTTCAGAACAGAGTACAACAGTAGTATCATATTATAAATCGAAAGGAAAGCTTCTATTCTGTTGCACGATGATTATCTGTTAGAGCTGGTAATCGATCCATACTCGGCAATCCTATAGAAACGTCATACAGGAGCTCCTTTGGACTATAAATTCCATCAGAGCCATAAATCTCCTTTGGATACTGGAATGTGGATCTAGGTTTCTTCCTGAAAAAATAATACTAATCCTTGTTTTATATTTGGTTAGATTCATACGAAAGAGCAGTTTTTCTCCATTTCTTTACATTGACGTTTTCTTATTCAAAATAAGTAGTAGTTGACTCTGAATATATCTCTGCAGGTCCGATTGGATACGCGAACTGTTAAATTATGGGAGCTTTATCTTTTCCACCGAAATTTATCATTTATCTGCCGATCTGTCCGAATAGTATTCCCTATCACTCATTTTGCCACAGAATCGATGTTTACTCGCAAAATGGTTGAAGTTGAAACCGCGATATGCTTGAGCCGGCTTTATTATTACTTCTTTGCTTATCCACACTCATCGTCAGATGGAAAACTATTGTCGTGCTAGCGAAACTTTTCTTGCTTTTTTTGTTCTTCTTACTAGCTTTGCGGGTTACTGAAAAGTAGTGGTTCACCCTAACTGTACCTGATTGTAGGGTTCAATATATTTCTGCATCTTTTCATGCTTGACGGGTGTTTTAAGATCTACCCTTTTCTCATAAGATGGTACTCAAATTTTATCATCTTTTGGATAATCTTCTTCGAAAGGCTAGAAAAGCTTCTATACAGATCGTTTCGTGCCTTTTCTTCAGGCAAAATTTATTCTTCTTTTATCTTATATCTTGCTTCAAGACAGCTGGAGTGATTTCTGATGAAGGCATTTTCAGCGGTACAACCTGAAAATTAGCATGATGCGAAAGAAAGCAAAATTTTCACTTCAGAGCGCTATTTAGGTTCTCTGTGACCCTGCCTACTGCAGCGATAATAAGCGGATTCTTGAATCATTCTCCAATGTGAAACGTAGGGGCCCTTACTGATAAAATTTGAGCATACCCACTATTTTTGCTCAAGGGCCATGCCGGTTGGTTTGCCATTATCAAGTGGATATTCTCAACTTGCTTGCCCTACTTGTAGAACCTGTTTTGCTTCATTTCCTTGTCACTCTTCTTATTCGTTACGAAGTTCGAAGATATCGATCTGTCGATAAATTCCGAATTCCTAGCTGATTCGATACTATCATAATCGTTTCTACTTTGTGCAAATATAATTGCAGAATAATGTAATCAGTCTTCACGGGCTCACAACTTAGACAAAGTAAAGCGTTTTCGTCTTACCTTGCTTTAATATAGACCTTTCTAGCTCATATCAGAAAGGTCTGTATATTCCATCGATCATATTTAAGAGCCAAAAGTACACATGAAATTGCGGAAAAGCACAAAATAGGTAAAAAAAGCTCTTGAAAATGACAAATTTCAAAAGAATAAAGGAAATCAGGATAATCGAACCTAATAGAAAAGAAAACTAGCTCAATCAAATTTTCAGACTGCCATGGAGTGTTTAATCTCAAAAGTGCGGAGAGAAGCAATGGAAGACTAGTTGTGATTTCAATGTTCTTTCAAGTTAACATCCAAAAAAATCGAGTTAAGTCTCGTCACTGTAGGATAAAGTCTTGACAATATAAAGTCCTGCATGTGAATGCACCAAAACTGCCGAAAAGTATGATTTTTGCATAGAAAGGTTGTACCTGCTTTACAGGCAGACAAAACATTTCAATCTATCTGACATTAATCAATGCTCAAGATATGCTATTTAATGGCGCCTGTATTCATTGCTCGCGACACCGAACACGTGAAACGCAGATCAATCCTTTGAACCACTACGATTTGACTGAGTTGCATCATTTTTAAGGAATATTCGAGTGCATGCCCCAGTTGCAGAAAATAATTCGATTTAACTAGATAGCTTTCTCTTTCATAAATAAATTTTATCCAGCACTAATTTAGGTTTTAGTACACTTTTCATACGATAGAATTGATCTGCAAAAGACGAGATTTTGTGTGTATTTCAAAATATATCGGAGAAGAGGAGAATAGAGTTGGCTATTATCCGGAAATCAGATCCGAACTGCAAATTATTCACCTAGTCCATTGACTTCCTAAAGATTTTATGCATATTCAAAATCAACTTAAATTCAGCTTCATGATAAAATAAAAATTTTGAACTTCTTTTAGTGCCAGATTTCTTTTTTAAGTGATTCCACTTAATCATTTTTATTGCAAGGCGCGAAAGAAAGCCTGTTTGTTGAATTCGATGTTCCCATTAGTAGCACAACGAATGTAACTTATGTGAAACTAATTCAATTATTGAGGCATAAGAAACAGCATTACATTTGATTCCGACGATTGTTCACCCTGTCATGCAGCCAACTTGGGTAATCAGAATATCAGAATATATTTTGACTGCATCGCGTAATCGCATAAGATGCTTTTTCGGCACTAGTAGTACCGTTTTTTGTACATATTCGATCACAGTAGGAAATCCGAAACAGAGAATGCGTGGCGGATCCTGAAGTTGAGGACTAAGTCACTGTGGCAATTTCAATGATGTTTTGTATTTTTATCTGCTTTGACATATACTGGAACATGGGTAGAAGAGTAAAGTCCAAACAATTTATTATAAATTCAAAATACATTAGATTGTTTCATTGAGCTTCAATATGCATCAAATATACGTATTGATCTGTAAGGGCTCATAAATGAATCACAGAACATTTTTTCGTTTTTCTTCTGACGTTTTCCCCCAAGATTCACATTCAATGACTATATTCATAGCGACTTATACTAATGCTTCTCTATTCCTGATTACTCTCGAATCCGATTCCTTTATAAAGTTTCTATTTTGATCTAGATATGAGCAAAATACTTGACGAAACCGTCGTTTGATTAGCCATACAGGCTGATACTACCTGTTTGGCAGTGACAGGTGTTGCTTGCTTTCAGCACATGCTAAATTTTGCACATGCTGCTAACCACAGTGCGTGCTTATGAAAATGTAGCTCGTGCTTTTTACAGTAATTCGGCAACTGAATTTCTGTAAGCAAATGTGTGAATGATCTGCGTTTCTACTGCCGAATAGACTAAATTCATGATAGAGTTCAACGACATTCATCATGATTTTCCGACAGGACACATCTCGATGTGAGAAATCAGAACAATTAGTGAAGATTTTCTGTCAAGCAGGAGATAGCCTGCCTTTAGTCCTGTGCGCGTGTGTGTGTCTGCTTCTGTTATAAGGCTTCTGCTGCTTGGCTGGGTCAATTTTGCATTCTCCACCTAAATTCGTCAACGGCTGCCTATAATTTAAAATTCAAATAGGCACTTTAAATGTAAATCAGTTCTGAGGAGATGCTATAGCATTTAGTGAAGGCCATATCACATTATAGGTATGATATCCATGATCACGCTGTGCTCTTCTGAATTAGGGTGAATTCAATATGAATTATCATCAACTTCGCATTAGTTGTTTTTTGTAGGCATGTCGCTCCTGATAGCCTTATTACAACCCAAACATTCGAATTTGTAGGCTATGAAGTGATGTGCTACCGTATAGCGTATTGACATAATGAATGGCAATGCATGATAGCCTCCTATGTGCCAAGAGGGTCAGAAAGATTTTCAGTAGCTCAGACAGAGCTGAGAGAAAGCTCGGTAATCGACGTCGATAGCACAAAAACAATATTTCAGGCTAAGAGTAAGAAAATGTAGAAACTTTCTTTATCGAAGACAGTATAGATCCCTTAATACTGCTAGCTAACCTAGACAGTATGGAAAATTTGTACCTAATTAAAACAGAGTATACTCCCTAATGGAAATTGAGTCGTAGGTAGGTCTTACTTAATAAGATAGGAGATTAGCTTTCTATAACCAATAGGAAATTAGCTGTAGTGCTACTACCGGGATAACAGTGTTTGCGTAACACGAATGCTGCAAAAAGATTCAATCTATGTCTCGCAGCCGATAATCTTACTTACTGTTCGCATCGAATAATTTGTTATTTCCATCTTCTCATTCTCAACCAAGCTCGGTAATAATTCATAACCTTGAAAGAAATGAATAATGACTGAATCCATTGACGAATACTTGTATTCCATATTTAACCAATCATAAGTCATAGTACGGCTAATTTATGCCTCAATAACTTCATCGCTGTCTGACGGAATCTTATAGAGGACTGTCAACAACTCTTACATAGTTTTGTAAGAGGCAATTATGCAGTATTTGATGAATGTTATTCCTCGAGTACTCGATTAGTATCTCGTCCGACTTAGGGATTTGTCATTGCTTGCAATTCTTATCACATCCTTCAGATAGAAGTGGTTCTGATTTCTTTCATTGGTGGAACGATTTCTTTATTTATCATTTCCTGATCTGGTCGGACTAGTGCATCTAGGGTGAAGTGTTGGCAAATATTCAGCTATATAGGTTTGATTATGTATCGACGAAGGTCATGCACTTCTAAACACAGGATGGTATTTGTAGCTTAATTGTATTTCTAATTACTCATTATATATCACTATTTCTAAAACTGAATCGTCCAATCTTCGAAACATTATTTCGACAAAGACCCGCACGACTCTGATGAAAATCATTGCATACATGAAGCCTTCTGATCGAGAAGCTTCGGAATCAAGAGAACACAGACCAAACGGCACCATCTGTTGGTAGAGATACACGGTATGTTTGTGGCTCAGAAGTTAGCTTAAGATAGCCAATTCGCTTCAGGACTCAAATGCTTTGCCGCCTCTATATCATAACATATTTTGTCATTCTCTTGTTTTAAATACAATTTTCTATTTCAACCTCAGAAAGAACCCTGCAGCTCATGCATCGTCCACTCCGAAGATTGCATCGCAGACGTTCCTTCGTGTTCTGTCCATACGGGCTATGCATCATCAGCGTCTACCTTAGCTCATATTCCGCACTTGATTAGGCATGGCTGTTGCATGCGAGGAAAATCGCGCTACAGTAGACACACAGAAGATTTTCAAAAATCTCAGTCGTGAAAAATGAAGAGATAGTACTTTCTAGAACAGAAAATTATGATTGATGAAGCAATATCCTTCAAATGATATTTCATATTTCTATTTCACTTGTAAACTAATGGAGTGCAAATAGTTTTTGATAATCGAAAATTAAAAGATGTAGACGAGGCACATTTGATCCTCGAGTCCCTTAAAAAATTTTTATTCCCTTATACCGAGAGACAGCACCGAAATTTGCTTAGGTTAAATCAAAATCAAATCATTTGTCAAGCATACGCGTGTCGATGTGAATGAGAGAAAAGAAATGTACACAGAAAGAGTTAGGTTTATATTTACTCAAGACAAACGCATGTTGCATGGGGCTTCTCCTCCTTATTTGGCATAGCACAGTCTTAGAGTACGCTCAATAATCTATCATTGATTTTTAGAATAGGAACATACCCTTTTCGAAATAGTACTTTAATATTACTTCTTTCTGTGAACCTATTTAAAGTTTGGTTCACATGAATGTCAGTGCAGCAGGAAAATGCAGAAATATCAACGCCTCTAACTTTCTAAACTTCCTTCCGATTCACATAAAAGATATGATGTTTACAAGGTGCTTTTTTAAGACCCCGAAAAGTGAATTCGCCATCAATAAACGATTGAGGGCGAAACGCGTAATAGCTGGCACGTAAGATCAGCTGTTAAGAATAGTACTTATGCCATGGAATACGAGCTGGTAACTATAGAAAATAATTCAGTTCCATTCAGTTCCGTAACCAAGCTAGATACGAATATTGACAAATCGTAGCATTAGCTCACCAATTATGTGTAATCTAAAAATATTTTGACAACATCGATAAAGGAAGCCAAGAACAATATGACAAGGCAAATATGATGTTTAGGTATGCGCCGAAGAAGATTCCAAGCAGTGAAATTGGGGTCGTGTGCCCGTAATTTCAGTCAATATTTTAAATATTTCTCTAAAGTATCGAAGAAATTATGCCCTCAGAATCTTGATCTCTCCGCCCATTCCCGGTGAATGTAGAATTTTTGAAGGAAGGAATAACTTCATTTGTTATTGCCATAAGTTTGATGATGATTCTAACATTGAAGTGTGATCAGTAAATCGAAAACATCTTCTAGCTTCCTTTTCATTCGACTACAACCCTGAGATCATTTCTTCTTTTTCGGAGCGGCAATTGCAACATTCCCATCTAAAATTGAATCAGTGTTTTCTGAGCTAAATAAAGGAAAATTTTCTTTAAGATCACTGTCTTCCAAAACCGTTTAGGCACATTTCTAGATATGTTTTGACTCAAGCGAACTGCTTAATGCAACTTTGCTGCAATTCCATTTTTTTCTCCTACGATTTGATCATTTTTATGCTTATTCGCAGATGAAGTACAAGAAATATCATCAAACGCTTCGTCGAATAAGTTTGAATAGTTTTTCGCCAATTCTTCCTCCTGTAGAGGTTTCAACAATTCAGAACTCTATCAATGCCCATTTCGAGCATTTTTATGTACATTTTGATCATCATTGTGCTTCAAACTCGTCCCAAATCAACAGCTGCAGACAAAATTGATTGTATTTATAAAGTAAATTTCCTTAAAAACAAATATACATACCAATCTAAGCTCTGAATTCACAATAGAGAAGAAATTCATCCGTCTTCAAAGATTATAAAAAATCTCTTCGAGTTGAATCCTAAGAAAAACTTTTCTTTCAATGCCAAATCAGAATCAGAAACTTCAGAACGGATCTGTTGGCTGAAATATTTTGTTGGATTGATAAATACATTTCTTGAAGCAACAATATCGCTTTTGATTCCTTGTAACCCGTAGAGGAGTCCAATATATGTGAATTGATAAACAGATTCATATCCTTGTACTAGTCAACAATCTATTTCCACAGAGTGAGAAAATCTGAAAGCAATTCCGGCATACAAGAATATTTTGCACTTTATTTGACTATTCGACTTTAGAAAAGCCAGAACTATGCCACGAAGTTTAAGAGTGCCAGATAAATCTTCTTCCGGTTAAAGTAGAAATTTATGTTTTTGTAGCTGATTAGATAATTGTAGTCTAATGTAATTGATTAGCAATTACATTGGCTGATTGCCACATACTTTACCGTCGTCGACTAAGAAGAAAAGGGGGAGCAAGACGAATAGATTGTACAAGCTCGAATTTCAACAGCAGCCGGATATGGAAAAACCAGGGCGGTAGCACGAGCACGCACTATTCGCACCACTATCACTAACCTATCGCCATGTACTGCTTGATCTGCATGTATTTTGCCTAGGTATTGACCAAGTTATCTACGAGCCTATCGCCTCGGCGTGGAGGTAAGCACTATTGCTTTACTATCCTGTTCACAGCCAGGTGAGGGCTCGGGACCTCATCATGAGCAGAAGTACTGTCTTACCAAAACTATGGCACCTCCACCTTCAAGGCGCTACATTATACCAATTTCAATTTTATTTGATCGGACCTTTTCAGATAGTAGACTCAATGTCCATGGAAACAACGAAATTCATGCTATAATTCATTCCGAAATTGTATGTGGATTTGATATGATAGATTTATCATTCAGCAAGGCAGATTTGTAAGATTCCATGCTTCATCTGGTTTAAAAAAGTCGATTATTTCATTTATAATGAGAGTACCATTTTTTGTGGCACTTCTTATCAAGTATGTATCTTTCTATCGAATTTCATTATTTTTCTTTGAATTCAAGCGGATTGTTTGGGAATCTGTAGGCGCACATTCTAATACTTTTCAATCAGCGTAATTGACGACTTACTTGAGTGATTAAATACATTATCGGACATTAAATTCAACTGATGGCCATGGAATGTCGTACGAGCTGCAAGTGGTCGTCGAGTAGTGACCCGAAGGCGGGTTGAGTGAGAAGCAGCGCTCGAACGAAACGCCACAACTCTATCACGTACGTCCTAAGAAAGTGGGCTCCGTCGTGATTGAGTGGAACCCGAAGCATGGGAACGGCTCCCTAGCGTTACCTAGGTGAGGCAGCAGATCCGCCTGTGAGGATATTCCGAAGAATCCACCCGAACAGGATAGCTGAGAAGGTAGAGGACTACTTCTTGGTTGGAACAAGTACTTGATTGGAGTAAAAACAGATACCTTTCTCGATAGAGGTTGCAAGATATTTACTGGCATAGAACATGGAACCTGTAATGGAAGCACTGTGAATAAGACGTTCTAGCTACCCTAAAAATCCACCTAAGAGAATTGAGTAGGATCTATTTTTGCAACCATAAGACTATGTGCCGAACATAGCACACCTGAGGAGAGGATACGACTCCGATATTAACGAAATAACTCGAAATGAAACGAAAACGCAACGATGATTGCGTGACAGAGACATAGAATGCACGCAACATTGGACACTTCAATATAAAGCGTAGGCGACAATCTAGCGTAGGCGACATTGGACACTTCGATATAAAGCTTAGGCGACATTCGAAC
>JAAUYH010062103.1_pt1 | contig 29032 bp, 26 predicted proteins | sample 7278061 | NCBI WGS metagenome assembly JAAUYH01 (sample SAMN14350203, study PRJNA611818) | marine sediment metagenome | isolation source: surface marine sediment (0.6m) | place: French Polynesia: Moorea | collected 2018-08
CTAGGCATTGAGTCCTATGTCCGGTGCCGCCGAGACCGGAGTGCGAATCGCCCCAAGACTCTATCGTCATTCCCGCGAAAGCGGGAATCCAGTGGTCCCGATCGCACTGCCTTCAGCACTGTGACATCTGGATTCCCGCTTTCGCGGGAATGACGATTGTGACAAGCGGTGGGCCTAGCCCCGATTCTCGTGGAAGAACCGCATCAGCCCGATGGTCGAGCTGTCGTGCCCCTCCGGCATCGCGCCGTCCTCCAGCTTCGGCAGGATCTCCTTGGCGAGCTGCTTGCCCAGCTCCACGCCCCATTGGTCGAAGCTGTAGATGTCCCAGATCACCCCCTGGACGAAGATCTTGTGCTCATAGAGCGCGATCAGCATGCCGAGCGTGCGCGGGTCGAATTCCTTGACCAGGATGGTGTTGGTCGGCCGGTTGCCCGCGAACATCTTGTGCGGCACCAGCGCCTCCAGCGCCTCGCCCTCCAGCCCCTGGGCCTCGAGCTCGGCGCGGGCCTCGTCCTCGGTCTTGCCGCGCATCAGCGCCTCGGTCTGGGCCAGGAAGTTGGCCAGCAGGATGCGGTGGTGGTCGTTGAGCTGGTTCTGGCTGCGGCAGGGCGCGATGAAGTCGCAGGGGATCAGCCGGGTGCCCTGGTGGATCAGTTGGTAGAAGGCGTGCTGGCCGCAGGTGCCGGGCTCGCCGAACACGATCGGGCCGGTCTGGTGGTCGACCGGCCGGTTGTCGCGGCCGACCGACTTGCCGTTGGACTCCATGTCGGCCTGCTGCAGATAGGCCGGCAGCCGCGCCAGGTACTGGTCGTAGGGCAGCACGGCGTGGGCGTGGGCGTCGAAGAAGCCGCCATACCAGACCCCCAGCAGGGCGAGGATGACCGGCATGTTCTCTTCCAGCGGCGCGTCGCGGAAGTGCTCGTCCATGGCATGGCCGCCCTCCAGGAAGGCCTCGAAATTGTCCATGCCGATGGCGATCGCGACCGACAGGCCGATTGCCGACCACACCGAATAGCGGCCGCCGACCCAATCCCAAAAGCCGAACATGTTGGCCGGGTCGATGCCGAACGCGGTCACCTCCGCCTCGTTGGTGGACAGCGCCGCGAAATGCTTGGCGATCGCCGCCTCCTCCGCGCCGCTCTTCAGGAACCAGTCGCGGGCGGACCGCGCGTTGGTCAGGGTCTCCTGGGTGGTGAAGGTCTTCGAGGCGATGATGAACAGGGTGGTTTCAGGGTCGAGCGGCTTCAGCGCCTCGGCCAGGTGGGTGCCGTCGATGTTGGAGACGAAATGCAGCCGGATCTCCGGGTGGCGATAGGCGCCGAGCGCCTTGGTCACCATCTCCGGCCCGAGGTCCGAGCCGCCGATGCCGATATTGACCACATCGGTGATGCGCTTGCCGGTATGACCCTTCCAGCCGCCCGAGCGCACCGATTCGGTGAAGCCCCGCATGCGGCCGAGCACCTCGCGGATGTCGGCCATCACGTCGCGGCCGCCGACCAGAACCGGCCTCAAGGAGCGGTTGCGCAGCGCGATGTGCAGCACCGAGCGGTTCTCGGTGCGGTTGATCTTCTGGCCGGAGAACATGGCGCTGCGCCAGCCCTCGACATCCTGCTGCTTGGCCAGGCCGACCAGCAGCCGCATGGTCTCCCGCCCGATGCGGTTCTTGGAATAGTCCAGCAGCATGTCGCCGACCCTGAGCGAGAACCGCTCGAACCGGTTCGGGTCGTCGTCGAACATCTCGCGCATGTGCTGCCGCTCCGCCTCCTCGGCATGGGCGGCCAACAGCTTCCAGGCTTCGGACTCGGTCAACGACGACATCGGGAGACTCCGCGGGATCTACGGTTGCGCGGAACCTAGCAAACTCCGCCGATTCACACTACCGATCGGCGCCGGAGCCGGCGCCCAGGATGCACATGTCCTCGCCCCGCTGGGCGGCGATGACCGGGTGCAACATCTGACCGGTGCCGCAATGCCACCACCGGTCGTAGTCGATCACGCGAAGCTCGATCCGCACGCCTGACCGGGCGATCCGCACATGGGCATTCTCGACATCATCGGAGTAGAGGCGGACATCCGCGGTGTCGTCGTTGTCGATCCAGTCGGATCGCTCCCACGGGTGGCCGGACGGCGACCGGCTGGCCTCGATCTCGCAGCGCGGCGCCCCGGTGCTGCGGCGATAGCGGAATGCGTGGATCCGGTCGTCGCGGAGCTCGAACACAAGCTGGTTGCTGCCGCCGGCTTCGTCGAGCGCCTTGCAGGCGACCACGGTGATCGTCGCGGATGCGTCGGCCGCAAGCGCGACGCCGGGAAGCAAGCTCAGGCTGATCGACAGGACCGCGGCCAGCCCAGTCGGCCTTGCGCCCATCAGCCGCCCAGACCCAGCTCCCTCGCCGCAAGATCGGCGCTGTCGATCTCTCGGTCGGGCTGGAACTCCGCACCCGGCGCCCCGACCACCACCACCGTCAGCGCGTCCGCGTCGTACAGCTGGGCGGCAACCCGGTTGGCGTCGGCCAGGGTCACCGCCTCGACCTCCTGATTGCGGCGGTCGAGGAAGTCGATCCCGAGATCCTCGAGCTGCATGCCAAGCAGGATCGAGGCGATGCGGTCGGTGGAGGTGAAGCGCAGCGGGAACGACCCGGTGAGGAAGGTCTTGGCGTCGTCGAGCTCCTCCGCCGTCACCCCGGCATCGGCGAGGCGGCGCCATTCGAGGCGGATCAGCTCCAGCGCCTGCGCCACATTGGCGTTCGACATGGAGCTGGAGACCATCAGCAGGTTGGCATGGTCGAAATTGACCAGGAAGCTGCTGATGCCGTAGGTCAGGCCGCGCCGCTCGCGCACCTCGTCGGTCAGCCGCGAGGTGAACCCGCCGCCGCCGAGGATGTGGTTGACCACATAGGCGGTGTAGAAGTCGGGGTCGCTGCGGGCGATGCCGGGCTGCGACAGCATCATCGAGCTCTGCGGACCGTCCCGCCGCACCAGCAGGGTGGCGCCGGCGCCGGCCGGCGCGACATCGGCCGGCCGCGGGCTGGGCTGTCCTTCGGGCAGGCCGCCGAAGATGCGGTCGAGGATCGGCCCGAGCTCCTCCGCCGTCACATCCCCGGAGACGCCGACCAACAGGTTCGAGCGGTTGAAGCGCTCGGCGACGAAACCGTGCAGATCCTCGGCGGTCAGGCCGTTCACGGTCTGCGCCGTGCCGCGCGACGGCCGGCTGTAGGGATGGCCGTCGAAGGCGAGTTCGTAGAAGGCGCGGCGGCCCATCCAGCCCGGATCGGCGACCCGGCGGCGGATGTCCGCGAGCACGGCGGCCCGCATGCGCTCGACCGCGTCCGCGTCGAAGCGCGGCTCGGTCAGGGCCAGTTCGAGCAGCTCGAAGGCTTCGTCGGCATTGGCGGTCACCGTCTTCAGGTTGCCGTAGAACCCGTCGACCGCGGCATCGAAGCCGAGCGAAATGGCGGCGTTGCTGAGCCGCTGCTGGAAGGTGGCGCTGTCGAGATCGCCGGCGCCCTCATCCAGCAGCACCGACACCAGGTTGGCGAGCCCCTCCTTGCCGTCCGGATCGAGCTCGACGCCGCCCCGGAAGCCGAACTCCATGGCGATGACCGGCACCGAATCGTTCTCGACCAGCCAGGCCTCGATCCCCATCGGGCTGATGACGCGCTGGACCTCGACGGCGCGGGCCGGCGTGGCGGCGACCAGGATGACGAGCAGCAGCGGCAGCATCCGCGCCGCGCTGCGGAGAAAGACAGGCATGCGCCTCATTGGGTCATCTCCGCGGTCGAGTCGGCGCGCAGGAGGTATCCGGTCACCGACCGGTCGCGGTCGAGCACCCTGCGGGCCACCCGGGCGACGTCATCGGCCGTCACCTCGGCGATCCGGTCCGGCCACGATTCGACCTCGGGGATGGAACGCCCTGCCGTGAGCGAGGCGCCCAACGCGCGCGCCGGTCCGCTGACGCTGTCCCGGGCGTAGATCGCGCCGGTGACCAGGCGGGCCCTGGCATCCGCGAGCTCCTGTTCGGTCACCCCATCGGCCAGCAATTCGGCCACCACCGCGTCGTATGCCGCATCCACCGCCGCCATGTCGACATCGGGCGCCGGCGACACGAAGGCCACGAAGCGGGTCCGGTCGAAATCGTTGCCGGAATAGCCGCTGCCGGCGGACACCGCAATCTGCTGGTCGATCACCAGCGAGCGGTAGAGCCGTCCGGTGGTGCCGCCGCCGAGGATCTCGCTCAGCACCTGCAAGGCATAGACGTCGTTGCCCTCGGCGATGCGATAGCTGGGCGCCCGGTAGTAACGGCTCCAGGAGCGCTGCTGCACCGCCGGGTGGCGCAGCAAGACGCGCCGCTCGCTGACGAATTCCGGCTCCTGCGGGCGCATCCGCTCGGGCACCGGCCGGGCCGGAATGACGCCATAGTAGCGCTCCGCCAGCGGCCTCAGCTCCTCCGCGTCGATGTCGCCGGAAACCACCAGCACCGCGTTGTTGGGCGCGTACCAGGTGCGGTAGAAGTCGAGCGCGTCGTCCAGCGACAGCGCCGCCATCTCATGCTCCCAGCCGATGATGGGGATGCCGTAGGGGTGGTTCTGGTAGAGCGCGGCCATCATCTGCTCGCCGAGGCGGGCGCCCGGGTTGTTGTCGATGCGCTGGCGGCGCTCTTCGATGATCACGTCGCGTTCGGTGAGGACCTGCTCTTCGGTCAGCACCAGATTGACCATGCGGTCGGCCTCCAGCTCCATGACCATCGCCAGCCGGTCGACCGCGATGTTCTGGAAGTAGCCGGTGAAATCCCAACTCGTGAAGGCGTTGTCCTGTCCGCCATTGCGGGCGATGCGGCGGTTGAACTCGCCCTCGGGCACGTTGGTCGTTCCCTTGAACAGCAGGTGTTCGAGGAAATGCGCGATGCCCGACTTGCCGGGCGGCTCGTCGGCGGCGCCGACCCTGTACCAGACCATGTGGGTGACCACGGGCGCGCTGCGGTTGGTCACCACGACCACCTGCATGCCGTTGTCCAGGGTGAAGGTTTCCGGCTCGTAGACGGCCGCCTGGGCGGGGCCGGCAAGGCCGACTATGAGGACCGCCGCGGCCAGGGCCGCCGCGCCGTACAAACGTCGCATGTAGATCACGAATGGCTTCCTTTGCTGGGCGTCACGAGGCGACCGTTGCCCACATATCTGGTGCCAGGACCGCTAACTGCCAAACAAACCTTCGAGAGGAGCCCCTTCCCGCTGCTCTTCCACCGGGACTTCGCCCTCGTTGAGCGGCAGGCCAAGCGCCGCATTGTTCGCCAACCGGCGCATCTCCGCCTCGGCATCGATCACCAGGCCGGGCGGGTCAGGATCCTTCCAGAACAGCAGATCGTCGGCAAAACCGTCGTTGGCATCCTCGATTTCCTGTTCCGCCTCGCGGTTGACCGTGGCCCGGATGTTGGCCAGTGCGGCATCGCTGCCGGCGCTCGACAGCAACGACGCCTCGCCGGCCGATGAGGGGCCGGTGGCGACGAACTGGCCTTCGAAGAAGAACCCCGCATTGCTGCCACCAAACAGCACGGATTCCGCACGGTCGGTCGCGGTGCCTTCCTGCGGTCGCGGCGCTCCCGGCGTCGGCGACGGGAGATCGAAAGCCGGAGGCATCGCGAGCGGCGCCCGGGACACCACCGCGAACTCGTCCGGCACCTTGCGCTCGAAGCCGGCAAGCGCCCGGATGTCGGAACAGCCCGACAGCATCAGGACGGCCAATGCCGCGGCAGCAAGCCCTCCAGCCCGTGATCTCATGAGTCGGTTCGATCCTTGTTGTCGCCGTCGGCCGCGGGCCGGGGGCCGAACAGCTGGTCGAACACCAGCAAGGCCACGCCGACGACGATTCCGCTGTCCGCAATGTTGAATGCCGGCCAATGATAGCCCAAGAGATGGAAGTCGAGGAAGTCGGCAACGGCACCGAACCGCAGCCGGTCGATCACATTGCCGATCGCGCCGCCGATCACCATGCCGATGGCAAGCGCCGGCAGGCGCCGGTCCATCTCGCTGAGCCATTTGAGCAGGTAGGCCGAGATCGCCAGGGCCAGGACGGTCAGAATCCATCGCCCGAGCTCGCCGCTGTCACCGAACATGCCGAAGCTGACGCCCCGGTTCCACACCATCACCACGTTGAAGAAGCCGGTCACCTCGATGATGCGCGGCGGCTGCATGACGTGCTCGAGGATGACCCATTTGCTGATCTGGTCGGCGACCAGCAGCACCGCCGACACCGCCAGTCCGAACCGGACCGGCGCGGTGCCCCAGCGGGCCATCATCGCCCGGTCAGCCGCCGGCGGCATCGACCGCATCCGCGCACCGCACACACAGGGCCGGATGGGCCCCGACGCTGCCGACCTCGGTCAGCACCCGCCAGCACCTGGCGCATTTCTCGCCCTCGGCCAGCCGCGGCTCGACCGCCACATCGGCCACCTCGGGCAACCGGAACGCCTCCGCTGGTCCCGCCCCCTGCTCCAGGGTGAGGTCGGACGCGATGACGATGTCGGCCATGTCGACCGTCTCGACCAGCGCCTTCAATTCCGCCGACAGATGGACCACCGGGCTGGCCTGCAGCGATGAGCGGATCTTCTTCTCGGCACGCTCGAGCTCCAGCGCGCCGGTCACCACCCGTCGGACGCGGCGGATCCGCCGCCAGCGCTCACCCAGCCCATCATCGCGCCACGCCTCGGGCACCTCCGGGAACTGCCGCTCATGCACGCTGCCGGCCTCCTCGCCCATCCGCGACAGCCAGGCCTCTTCCGCCGTGAAGCAGATGATCGGGGCCAGCCACGCGGTCAGGCAGTCGAACAGGTGGTCCAGCACGGTGCGCACCGCCCGCCGGCGCGTGCTGTCCGGTCGGTCGCAATACAGCGCGTCCTTGCGGACGTCGAAATAGAAGGCCGACAGGTCGACGGTGCAGAACTGGTGCAGCTCCGTCGCCATGGTGTGGAAGTCGAAGCCGTCGACGGCGGAGCGGATCTCGCGGTCCAGCTCGTGCAGGCGGTGAAGCACCCAGCGGTCGAGCTCCGGCATCTCGGCCGGTTCCAGCCGCTCCGACTCCGAGAAGCCGTCCAGGGCGCCGAGCAGGTAGCGCAGGGTGTTGCGCAGCCGGCGATACATGTCGACATGGTGCTTGATGATCTCCGGTCCGATCCGGTGATCCTCGAAATAGTCGGTGCCGACCACCCAGAGCCGCAGGATGTCGGCGCCGTTCTTCGCGATGACCTCCTGGGGCTCGATGGTGTTGCCGAGCGCCTTCGACATCTTGCGGCCGTGCTCGTCGAGGGTGAAGCCGTGGGTCAGCACGGCGTCATAGGGCGCCCGGCCGCGGGTGCCGCAGCTCTCCAACAGCGAGGAATGGAACCAGCCGCGATGCTGGTCGGAGCCTTCCAGATAGAGCGATGCCGGCGAAGAGAGGTCGTCCCGCGCCTCCAGCACGAAGCTGTGGGTCGAACCGGATTCGAACCAGACGTCGACGATGTCGAAGATCTGCTCGAAATCCTCGGCCCTGTGGTCGTTGCCCAGGAAGTCCTGCGGGTCGCGGGCGAACCAGGCATCCGACCCCTCGGCCTCGAAGGTGTCGGCGATGCGCTTGAAGACCGCCTCGTCGCGCAGCACCTCGCCCGAGTCCTTGTGCACGAAGATGGCGATCGGCACACCCCAGGCGCGCTGCCGGCTGATGCACCAATCCGGCCGGTTCTCGATCATCGAGCGCAGGCGCTTGTACCCGGCGGCGGGCACAAAGCGGGTCTGGTCCAGCGCCGCCAGGGCCTTGGCGCGCAGATCGTTGGTGTCCATCGAGATGAACCACTGGGCCGTGGCCCGGAAGATCAGCGGCGCCTTCGACCGCCAGGAATGCGGATAGCTGTGCTTCAACCGGCCGCGCGCGAGCAGCATGCCGGCCTTGTCGAGCGCGCCGCAGATCTCGTGATTGGCGTGACCGGCCTTGCCGTCGGGCTTGTAGATCACGTGACCGGCGAACAGCGGCACGTGATCGAGGAAGCGGCCATCCTCGCTGACCATCGGCTCGGCCTTGATGCCGTGGCGGGCGCCGAGCTCGAAATCGTCGGCGCCGTGGCTCGGCGCGATGTGCACCACGCCGGTGCCCTGCTCGGTGGTGACGAACTCCGCCGCCAAGGCCGGCGCCCCGTGGGAATAGGCATCGGCGCCGCCCCGACCCTCCAGCGGATGCCGGCAGACGGTGCCGGCGAGCGCACTGCCGGGAAAGGTGTCGATCGCCGACCAGTCGGTGATGCCGGCATGCTTGGCGACGTCCTCGGCCAGCGCCGTGGCCAGCACCAGCACCTCGCCGACCTTGGCGCTGCTGTCGTCGTCCACCGCGGCGACCTTGTAGGCCGCGTATTCGATCTCCTCGCCGTAGGCCAGCGCCCGGTTGGCCGGGATGGTCCAGGGCGTGGTGGTCCAGATCAGCACCGAGGCGCCGTCGAGCGACGGCCGCGAGGGCGTCACGACGGGGAAGCGCACCCAGATGGTGGTCGAGACGTGGTCCTCGTATTCGACCTCCGCCTCGGCCAGCGCGGTCTTCTCCACCACCGACCACAGCACCGGCTTCATGCCGCGATAGAGCCCGCCGTTGAGCGCGAATTTGTGGATCTCGCGGACGATCTGCGCCTCGGCGGCGTTGGTCATCGTGGTGTAGGGCGTCTTCCAGTCGCCGACCACGCCCAGCCGCTGGAACTCCTCCGACTGCACCCCGACCCAATGCTCGGCGAAGCGCCGGCATTCGTCGCGGAACTGCAGGATCGGCACCTCGTCCTTGTCCTTGCCCTGGTCGCGGTACTTCTCCTCGATCTTCCATTCGATCGGCAGGCCGTGGCAGTCCCAGCCGGGCACGTAGTTGGCGTCCTTGCCGGTCATCTGCTGGGTGCGGACCACGAGGTCCTTCAGCACCTTGTTGATGGCGTGGCCGATGTGCAGCTGGCCGTTCGCATAGGGCGGGCCGTCATGCAGGATGAAGGGCTCGCGCCCCTTCGACTGGTCACGCAGGCGGCGATTGACATCGGCCGCCTGCCAGCGCGCCAGCAGATCCGGCTCCTTCTGCGGCAACCCGCCGCGCATCGGGAAATCGGTGCGCGGCAGGAAGACGGTGGATTTGTAGTCGACCTCGTCCGTCGCAGTGTCTGCAGCGGTCATTGTAAACCCTCTCGGCGCGCGGCTCCGGACCCTCCGTCATACGGATGTCCGGCGGGCCGGGATGCGCTCATGGACCGTCGTCCGTTGTTCTTCTGGATCAGGAAAGTGCCGCAAATGCGGCCAAGGCCCGGCCCCCGGTCAGAGGACCGGGGCGATAATTCGCCCCGAACGCGCTATCGGGCGCGGATATGCGAGCCGGTCTGTCATGGCGGCGCGGATGTTAGCGAATCGCCCCCGAGGGTCAAGTCCTAGCCAGCCAGCGCCTTGCGCGCGGCCTGGGAATCCTGGTCCATCTGGGCGATCAGCGCGTCGATGCCGTCGAACTTCATCTCCGGGCGCAGGCGTTCCACCAGTTGCACCCTGAGATGGCGGCCGTAGAGGTCGCCGTCGAAGTCGAACAGGTGTGCCTCCATCAGCGGTTCGGGGACCGCGTACATCGGCCGGATGCCGACATTGGCGACGCCGTCGCGCCAGTCCGGCGCGACACCCTCGTCGACCGCCGCCCGGATCGCATAGACTCCATAGGCCGGCCGCAGATAGTCGGCGAGGGTGAGATTGGCGGTCGGATAGCCGAATGCGCGGCCGCGCTGGTCCCCCTTCTCCACCCGGCCCTCGATCTCCCAGGGGCGGCCAAGGATCTCCGCGGCCTCGCGGGCCCGACCTCCCTGCAGGTGCTCCCGCGCCGCGCTGGAGGAGAAGGTGCCGCCGCTTTCATCCGATGCCTGGGTCACAACCGTGACGCCGAAGCCGTGCCGGCGTCCGTAGGAGAACAGCGCCTCCGCGTCGCCCTGACGCTTGTGGCCGAAGCAGAAATCGTAGCCGATCACCACATGGCTGGCACCCAGCCCGGCCAGCAGCACCTCGTCCACGAACCAGTCGGCGGAGCGGCGGGAGAACTCCAGGTCGAAATGCAGCACCATGTGCAGATCGACGCCCAAGGCCTCCAGCAATCGCGCCTTGATGCGGAACGGCGTCAGGCGAAAGGGCGGATCATCGGGGCGGAACAGGGCGCGCGGATGCGGCTCGAAGGACAGCACCGCCAACGGCACGCCGCTCGACCGCGCCACCGCCTCGGCATCGGCGATGACGATCTGATGGCCGCGATGCACGCCATCGAAATTGCCCACCGCCACCACCGAGCCGCGCAAGGCCTCGGGCAACTCGCTGTGATGCCTGAAAATCTGCATGACCGCCGACCGATGATCCCGGACCTGGGAAAGATCGGGTGCGACTATAGTGAGGCAGCGGTGCGGTCGCCAGCGCCGGGACCGGCGCCGGACCTAGACCCGGGTCGGCACCATGACCGTGGCTTGGCCGTCGATCACCAGCTGGTCGGAGACCTTGCACTGGGTCTGCATGATCACCCGGCGCTTCACCGGGATGAGTTCCATGACCGTGGCCCGGGCGATCACGGTGTCGCCGGGGCGGACCGGCGCCTTGAAGCGGAGATCCTGGCTGACATAGATGCAGCCGGGGCCTGGCAGCTTGGTGCCGAGCACGGCCGAGATGAAGCCGGCGCTCAGCATGCCATGGGAGATCCGGCCCTCGAAGATCGTGTCCTTGGCGTATTCCTCGTCGAGATGCACCGGGTTGGTGTCGCCCGACACGCCGGAAAACATGACGATGTCGGCATCGGTCAGCGTCTTGGAGAAGCTGGCGGACATGCCGACGGACAGATCCTCGAGAAAGTAGCCGACCTCGCGGTCGTCGTAGCGGCGAACATCGTCCACTGGTCAGTCTCCTGATTTGCCATCCCGCACCGAGCGGCTGCGATTGTGCGCCGCACGCATTATTTTGCGCCGCAATATATGCAGCAAATCAGTTAACGACAAGTGAACGAATACACAGCGCAACCGATATATTGAGACAACATGTGAGAAGTTATATTTATCATATTGATAATAATGTATTTATGAGCAGCAGAGTGGTCTTCGCTTTCGTGACGGACCGGCATCGCGCGAAAGAATGCGGGCCCGTGCAGCCATTGCTGCGCTGCCCAAAAATGCTGCAAATGCTGCAAACAGATGGCGATTTTGCTGCACTGCCTAATTGCGCAGCAAATCGAGCGATTTCAGCCCGTTGGTGGCGATTCGACCCGAATCGGCAGCATGACCACCGGCTGCTCGCGGCTCTGTACCAGGTAGAACAGCGGCTGCGGCGTGTTGTCGGTGACGAAGAAGCGGAAGGCGACCTGCTCGCCGGGCCGGACCACGCCCTGGCGGAAGGTGACGCCGTCCAGCGGCTCGTCGACCGCGATCATGTCGCGGTAGAGGTCGGAGGAGAAGCTGCGGGCGCTGGTCGGGTTCTGCCCGAAGGACAATCCGTCGCCATAGGTGCTGTCCTGCCCCAGCAGCTCCTGCAGCTCCAGCTCGTAGCTCTGCCAGGAGTTCTGGGTGGCGTTGATGACCACCTTGGTCATCACGAAGCCGGCCAGGTGCTGGGTCCGGGTCGGGTTGCCGAACCCCTCGGAGAACCCGCGCACCACCAGGATCGCCGGCGCGTCGTCGGTCACCCGCTCGACGATGACGAAAGGATCCGCCTGGGTCCCGCTGCCCCAGCCATCGACCAGTTCGAACCCGCCCACCTCGTCGCTGAAGGTGATGCCGTTCAGGGTGATCGGCTCGGCGCGGATGGGAATGGTGAACAGGGTGGCCGCCGCCGCCAGCCCGCCAATCCATGCCTGTATCGCGTTGCGCATGCCGGAAGTCTGAAGACATGCCGCCGGCCGGTAAAGACCAACCTTGCTATGGTCCCGGGCGCCCAGGCGATTTCGTGGCCGAGATTTCCCCGTTTCGCTTTTCGATCCCGTCGAGTGGCCTCAAGTCATCGAGCAGGGAGGTCACCGTTCGCCCGCTCCTCGGATGCCGCCAATCCGACGCGACATCGGCAGCGGGGGCCAGGACGAACGCGCGTTCCGCCAGTCGCGGGTGGGGGATTTCCAGACCGGCCTCGCGCACGACCCGGTCGCCGTAGAACACGATGTCCAGATCGATGGCGCGGGGACCGTAGCGGCGGGTGCGGACGCGGCCGATCCGCCCTTCCAGCGCCTTCAGCGCGTCGAGCAACGCTCGGGGTTCGAGGTCGGTGCGGCCGGTCAGCGCCATGTTGAGATAGGCGCCCTGGTCGGCGTCGTACATGGGCGCGGTCTCGTAGACCGGCGAAACCGTCTCGACCGCCATGAAGCCGGCAAGCCCGTCGACGGCGGCCTGCAGATTGGCAAGCCGGTCGCCGAGATTGGCCCCCAATGCGAGAAGCACCCGCTCCACCGGCCGCGACTCCCTCACTCGTCCCGCCTCGCGGGCGGCCTGGGTTTATGGCCTTGTCCGACGGGAAAGTCGAGGTTATCCAGTCGCCGCGTCCATGATGGCGAATCGATCAGGAAAAGGATGCTCCGTGACCGAAACCGTGCTGTTGAAGGGCAAGCCGCTGGCCGACACGCTGCGACAGGACATCGCCGAGCGCACGGCCGCGCTGAAGGCGGCGGGAACCACGCCGGTGCTGGCGGTGGTGGTCGGCAGCGCCGACCCCGCAGCGATCAAATACGCCGAGGCCAAGCAGCGCGCCGCCGAGCGGCTGGGCATCGCCATCAACCTGGTGCGATTCGATCCGGGGCTTGGTCAGGATGCGCTGGACTATGAGCTGGCCGCGCTGTCGCGGGACGACCGGGTGCACGGAATCCTTTTGGAACTGCCGCTGGACCCGGCGCTGGACGCGGAACGGGCGATCGGCCAGATCGACCCGCTGAAGGACGTCGACGGGCTGACGGCCGCCAATCTCGGCCGCATCGCCGCCGGCGACGAAAGCGGCGCGATCGCGCCGGCGACCCCGATCGCCTGCATCCGCCTGGCGGAGAGCGCCGGCCAGATCGCCGGCAGCCGCGCCGTCGTCGTCGGCCGCGGCCGGTCGGTCGGGCGCGCCCTCATCCCGATGCTGATCAACCGGCATGCCACGGTGACGGTCTGCCACACCCGCACGCCGGACCTGGCGGCGGCGATCGCGCCGTGCGAGTTCGTCTTCGTCGCCGCAGGGCGTCCGTCTCTGGTCACCGCCGATCACCTGAAGCCGGACCAGATCGTCATCGACGCCGGCATCAACGTGGTCGAGGGCGGCATCGTCGGCGACGTCGATCCGGCCGCGGAGGGCGTGGTCAAGGCGATGACGCCGGTGCCGGGCGGCGTCGGCCCGCTGACCTCCACCGTGATCTTCGACAATCTGCTGCACGCCGTCGCCCTGCAGCAAGACAGGGACGATCAGGCATGACCGACAGCATCTGGACTTGGGGACTCGCCGAATTCCGCGACCGCACCGCCAGCGCCGACCCGACCCCGGGCGGCGGCTCGGCGGCCATGGCCTCGGCGGCGATCGGCATGGGGCTGGTGCTGATGGCGCTCCGGGTCACCGAGGGCAAGGTCGACGACAAGGCGGCCCTGGCGCCGCTGATCGAAGGCGGCGACCGCCTGCTGGCGGAGGTGTCGGGCCATGCCGATGCCGACATCGCCGTCTTCGAGGCCTATATGGCGGCGCTGAAGCTGCCGCGCGGCACCGACGAGGAAAAGGCCGCCCGCCGCGCCGCGCTGGCCGAGGCGGCGGTGGCCGCGACCGAGGTGCCTCTGAACGCGGCGCAGTCGGTGCTGGAATGCCTCGACCTGGCGCGCCAGGCCGCCGCCGTCGCCGATCAGGGGATCCTCAGCGACGTGGCGGCCGGTGCGGCGCTGCTGAACGGCGCCGTCACCGCCGTTCTCTACAATGTCGACATCAACCTGAAGAGCGTGAAGGACGCGGACACGGCGGCCGATTTCGCCAAGAGCCGCAAACATCTGGCATCGGCGGCGGACACCCGGCACGGCTCCATCATCGCCCTGGTCGAGGACCGGCTGGCCTGAGCGCGGCCATATCATCGCCCGATCCCGCGTCGTCCCCGGATGGGTCCCCGGGTCAAGCCCGGGGACGACGTAGTGTGGTGCGCGCCCTACTTCACCTTGTCGGCGGTCTCCACGATCTGGTGCACCAGGCCGTATTCCTTGGCCTCCTCGGCCGACATCCAGAAATTGCGGTCGGTGTCCTTTTCGACCTTGTCGACCGCCTGGCCGGTCTCCCGCGCAATGATTTCATTGATGCGCTGGCGCATCTTGACTATCTCCTTGGCCTCGATCGCGATGTCCGCGGCCGGCCCGCCGACCCCGCCCATCGGCTGGTGCAGCAGGAAACGGGTGTTCGGCAGGCAGAACCGGTTCGCTTTCTTGGCGCCCAGGAAGATATGCGCGCCGGCGCTGGCGACCCAGCCGGTGCCGATCATCTTCACCGGCGCCTTGATGAAGCGGATCATGTCGTGGATGGTGTCGCCGGCCTCCACATGGCCGCCCTGGGAGCAGATGATGAGCCGAATCGGATCGGCGCTCTTGGCGTCCAGCGCGATGAGCTGCGCCACGACCTCCTTCGCCACCTTCTGCGAGATCTCGCCGAAGATCAGGACCGTGCGGGACTCGAACAGCTGTTGCGCCACCATGGCGCCGGCTTCGGGCCGTTCCTTGTCCTCGTCCTTCTTGTCGAGGCGGGTGTTGGATCTGGCATCGGTCATTCTGGGGCTCCGGTGGACTTGGGTGCGTCGCCGCAATCGCGGCGTTCCTAACCTGAATTCGCGGCCGGTTCAACACGCGGCGGCGGCCAATCGCGACAACACCGCATAGACATTAATTTTCCGTCGCACCCTCAAAACTGGGATCATGAAGACTATCTCTCGCCGATGAACTCCGTTCTGGAAACAGCCCGCCCGGGCGTCGCGCCGCCGGGCAGCCGCCTCTACGCCGTGGGCGACGTGCATGGCCAGCTCCCGCTGTTGCAGGACCTGCATGAGTCCATCTGCCGCGACCTGGAACGGGACGCGCCGAAGCGGGTGGTCGTCGTCTATCTCGGCGACTATGTCGATCGCGGCAGCGAATCCCGCGGCGTCATCGAACTGCTGACCTCGGGTCGCGGCCTTCCGGAGGGCCGGGTGGAGCGCGTCTTTCTGGCCGGCAATCACGAGGACATGATGATCACCGCGCTGGACCCGGCTGAGGCCGGAACCGCGCGCGGCGCCGGGCTGACGATGAACTGGCTGCAGAATGGCGGCGAGGCCACCCTCGCCAGCTACGACGTGACCACGGACACCAGGACCCCGTTCACCCGGCTGGCCGATTCGATCCGCGAGGAGATGGCGCGGGCCATGCCGGCGCATCATCGGGCCTTCCTGGACACGTTGAAGCCGTACCATCAGGAGGGCGGCTACCTGTTCGTCCATGCCGGCATCCGCCCCGGCGTGCCGCTGGAGCAGCAGTCCCGCGAGGATCTGTTCTGGATCCGCAAGGATTTCCTCGACTGCCGCGAGCCGCATCCGTTCGTCGTGGTGCACGGCCACACGCCGAGCCGGCACCCGCAGCTGCTGGACAACCGCATCTGCCTCGACACCGGCGCCTTCGCCACCGGCCGGCTGACCTGCGGCGTCTTCGAGGGGACCGAGCGCCGCCTGCTGAACGTCAACGGGCGTCCGGTCTAGAGACCTCCCGGCGCGGCATCCGCCGCTTGCCCCCGGATGGTGATCCGATAGAGTTTGCCGCCATGTGCGAGCTGCTCGGCATGAACTGCAACGTCCCGACCGACATCCGGTTCAGCTTCTCCGGGCTGATCCAGCGCGGCGGGCGCACCGGGCCGCATCGCGACGGCTGGGGCATCGCCTTCTACGAGAACCGCGGCTGCCGCACCTTCCACGACCCGCTGCCGGGGGTGGAATCGGAAATCGCCAACCTGGTGCGCACCCATTCGGTCAAGAGCCTCAACGTCATCTGCCACATCCGCAAGGCGACCAACGGCCGGATCTGCCTGGAGAACACCCATCCCTTCACCCGCGAGCTGTGGGGCCGCAGCTGGGCCTTCGCCCATAACGGCAAGCTGAAGGGGGTGAAATCCTGGCCGCTCGGCTTCTACCGCCCGATCGGCACCACCGACAGCGAGCATGCCTTCTGCTGGATGCTCGGCCGCATCCGTGAACGCTTCCCCGATCCGCCGAGCGACGCTGCCCTGCGCCGCATGATCGGCGCGTTGGCCGACGAGGTGTCCGAGACCGGCACCTTCAACTTCATGCTGTGCGACTCCAAGCACCTGTATTGCCATTGCAGCACCCACCTCGCCTGGCTGACCCGCCGCGCCCCGTTCGGCGAGGCCAGCCTGATCGATACCGAGATGACGGTGGATTTCGCCAAGGAGACCACACCCCGAGACATCGTCACCGTCATCGCCACCAAGCCGCTGACCGACAACGAGGACTGGACGATCATGCGGCCCGGGCAGATGACGGTGTTCCACGACGGGCTGGTGGTCGGGGGCTAGGGCCGTGGGCGCAGTGCGGCGCGCCGTCAGAACAGCCCGCTTCTCCGCCGACAAGATCGTCATTCCCGCGAAGGCGGGAATCCAGTGGTCCCGGCAGTTCGGCAATCTGAACTCTGCCAACTGGATTCCCGCTTTCGCGGGAATGACGGTGGTGGTGGTTGCGTTTGTTCCCTACCGCTCCAGCAGCGCCTCGGCGTGGTGGGTCATGTGGTCGCCGATGAAGGTGCTGATGAAGTAGTAGCTGTGGTCGTAGCCGGCGTGGCGGCGCAATTCGAGCGGCTGGCCGGCGGCGGCACAGGCCTGTTCGAGCAGTTCCGGCTTCAGCTCGCGGTCCAGGAACGGATCGGCATCGCCCTGGTCGACCAGGATGGTGCCGTCGAAGCGGGCGCCGTCGGCCAGCAGCGCCGTCGCGTCGTATTGCCGCGCCTGCGCCTCGTCACCGCCGAGATAGCCGGCGAACGCCTTCTGCCCCCAGGGCACCGACATCGGCGCGCCGATCGGCGCGAAGGCTGAGACGGACCGGTAGCGCCCGGGGTTCTTCAGCGCGATGGTCAGGGCGCCATGGCCGCCCATGGAATGGCCGAAGATGCCCTGCCGGTCCATGTCGGCGGAGAAATTGGCGGCGATCAGCGCCGGCAGTTCCTCGGTCACATAGCTGTACATGCGGTAGTTGCGCGACCACGGTTCCGCCGTGGCGTCGAGGTAGAAGCCGGCGGCGCTGCCGAAATCCCAATCATCGTCCTCGCCCGGAATGCCGGCGTCGCGCGGGCTGGTGTCCGGCATCACCAGCAGCATGCCGTAGGAGGAGGCATAGCGCTGGGCGCCGGCCTTGATGGTGAAGGTCTCCTCGGTACAGGTCAGCCCGGCGAGGTAGGTCAGCACCGGCACCTTCGCGGTCTCCGCCTGGACCGGCCGGTAGACGGCGAACTTCATCGGCGTGCCGGTGGTCTCGCTTGCGTGCTCGTAGAAGCCCTGGACGCCGCCGTAGCACTTCTGTTCGGAGATGGTCGTGATGGTCATGGCCGTCGCTCATCTGTGCAAGGCGGCAGGAGACAGCGCGTCTTGCCGCAAAGTCATGCTTCGACAGGCTCAGCATGAGGTTCTGGTGGGACCGCAGGAGGCCCTCGTCCTGAGCCTGTCGAAGGGCGAAGGACGAGGGCCGGGCCGGCAGTGCGGCGTTAGTAGGTGATCACGCTGCGGATCGACTTGCCTTCATGCATCAGATCGAAGGCGGTGTTGATCTCTTCCAGCGGCATCTTGTGGGTGATCAGCGGGTCGATCTGGATCTTGTTGTCCATGTACCAGTCGACGATCTTCGGCACGTCGGTGCGGCCGCGGGCGCCGCCGAAGGCGGTGCCCTGCCAGACCCGGCCAGTGACCAGCTGGAACGGACGGGTGGAGATCTCCTGCCCCGCCCCGGCGACGCCGATGATGGTGCTGACTCCCCAGCCCTTGTGGCAGCATTCCAGCGCCTGGCGCATCACCTCGACATTGCCGATGCACTCGAAGGAATAGTCGGCGCCGCCGCCGGTCAGCTCGACCAGGTGGCCGACCAGGTCGCCCGAGACGGCACTCGGGTTGACGAAATGGGTCATGCCGAAATTGCGGCCGATCGCCTCGCGCTCGGGGTTCAGATCGACGCCGACGATCATGTTGGCGCCGACCAGCTTGGCGCCCTGGATGACGTTGAGGCCGATGCCGCCGAGGCCGAACACCACGACATTGGCGCCCGGCTCCACCTTCGCCGTGTTGATCACCGCGCCGACGCCGGTGGTCACGCCGCAGCCGATGTAGCAGACCATGTCGAAGGGCGCGTCCTTGCGGATCTTGGCCAGCGCGATCTCCGGCAGCACCGAGTAGTTGGAGAAGGTCGAGCAGCCCATGTAGTGGTAGAGCTGCTTGCCGTTCAGGGAGAACCGGCTGGTCCCGTCCGGCATCAGCCCCTGGCCCTGGGTGACGCGGATCTTCTGGCAGAGATTGGTCTTCTGCGAGGTGCAGTATTCGCATTCCCGGCATTCCGGGGTGTAGAGCGGGATCACGTGGTCGCCGGCGGCCACCGACGTCACGCCGGGGCCGGTCTCGACCACGACGCCGGCCCCCTCATGGCCCAGGATGGTCGGAAACAGGCCTTCCGGGTCGGCCCCGGTCAGGGTGAAGGCGTCGGTGTGGCACACGCCGGTCGCCTTGAGCTCGACCAGCACCTCGCCCTCGCGCGGGCCCTCGAGCTGGACCGTCTCGATCTCCAGCGGCTTGCCGGCCTCATGCGCGACCGCGGCTCTCACATCCATGGCTGTGCCCTCCCCGTATCTTTCCTATTCGAGCCCGTCTGACCAAGAAGCCGCGCTCGGAGTTCGAAACAACTACCCGCCACATATCACGACGTCATTCCCGCGAAGGCGGGAATCCAGAGTTCCAGATACCGACAGCCGCGCTGTCGAGCCATTTGGATTCCCGCTTTCGCGGGAATGACGACCAGGGAACGTTGGAAGAGTCCAATTGTCCCCTGTGATCCAGCACTCCCCAATTCCAATTCTGATCGATCCGCCGGCGCACCGTGGCGCCGCCGCAATGGCGAGGCGGGCATGGTGGCTCAGTTCCGCAGTCCGCCTCAAGGGTTTTGGCGTCGCGGTGGCGACTGGGGCTCTTGCCGCCGCGATGGCGACTGGAACCGGCTCTCGGTCCTGCGATAGGGTGGCAGCCTCGCCGGCCGGCGGCGCCCGCCCTCGGCCGCATCCAGAACCAGGACACGATCACCCGGGAGGCAGCCCATGCGGGCGAGCGAGGTCAGGACCGCCGAGGACGCGCGCAGGATCGTCGAGGAGCGCGACCTGTCCCACGTCAAGGTCGGCGCCTTTGACATGGACGGCGTGCTGCGCGGCAAATACATGGCGCGGGACAAGTTCCTGTCGGCCATGTCCGGCGGCTTCGGTTTCTGCGACGTGGTGCTGGGCTGGGACAGCTATGACCAGCTCTACGACAACGTCGAGTTCACCGGCTGGCACACCGGCTATCCCGACGCCAAGGTCCGCATCCTGCCGGAGAGCTGCCGCGAGATCCCCTGGGAGGACGGCATGCTGTTCTTCCTCGGCGATTTCGCCGAGGAGGCGGAGACGGTCTGCCCGCGCGCCTGCCTCAACCGGGTGGTCGCCAAGGCCGCGGATATGGGGCTGGTGCCCGCCGCCGCCGCCGAGTACGAGTTCTTCCTGTTCGAGGAGACGCCGCATTCGATCCGCGAGAAGCACTATCGCAACATGAAGCCGATCACGCCGGGCTTCTTCGGCTATTCGGTGCTGCGCAACTCGGTCTGGGCCGATTTCCACCGCGAGTTCCTGGAGGTCTGCGAGGAGATGGATTTCGCGTTGGAGGGGCTGCACACCGAGACCGGCCCCGGCGTCATGGAGGCGGCGATCGGGGTGGATGGCCTGCCCGCCGCGGCCGACAAGGCGGCCCTGTTCAAGACCTTCACCAAGGTCTTTGCCCAGCGCAACGGGCTGATGGCCACCTTCATGGCGAAATGGTCGATGGACTGGCCGGGCCAGTCCGGCCACGTGCACATGTCGCTGAAGGACCAGGCCGGCAAGGCGGTGTTCCACGACCCGTCCCAGCCGCACGGCATGAGCGAGACCATGCGGCATTTCATCGGCGGCCAGCAGAAGCTGATGCCGGAGCTGCTGTCCATGGTCGCGCCGACGGTCAATTCCTTCACCCGCCTGATCCCCGGCTTCTGGGCCCCGACCGACGCCACCTGGGGGGTGGAGAACCGCACCTGCGCGCTGCGCGCCATTCCGGGCTCGGAGAAATCCCAGCGGGTCGAGTACCGGATCGCCGCCGCCGACGCCAACCCGTATCTCGCCATGGCGGTGGCGCTCGGCTCCGGGCTCTGGGGCATCGAGAACAAGGTCGAGCCGGAGAAGCCGGTCACCGGCAACGCCTATGAGCAGAAAATCCCGGCCAAGCTCGGCCTGCCGCGCAGCCTGTGGGAGGCGGCGCAGGTTTTGAAGCGCTCGAAGGCCGCGCGGTCGCTGTTCGGCGACGCCTTCGTGGAGCATTTCGCCGCCACCCGGGAATGGGAGGAGCGCGAGTTCCGCCGCCACGTCACCGATTGGGAGATGGAGCGCTATTTCGAAATCATTTGACAGCCAGCGCGGCACGGCGGGATAGGACGAGCATGCAGGTTACCCGCATTTCACCACACGGAATGCCGTCGTCCCCGGGCTTGACCCGGGGACCGATGGTGCAACCTGCCCGACGACTCGGTACCTGCGCCACGGCGGAAAGATGGGTCCCCGGGTCAAGCCCGGGGACGACGAGAGAGGAAGGGCCGACGCGGGCATGACCGAAACCCTGACATGCATCTCCCCCGGCGACGGCAGCGTCGTCGCCGAGCGGCCGCTGGCCGGTGGCGCGGAGATCGCGGCGGCGCTGGAGACGGCGCGCTCGGCCCAGGCGTTCTGGCGGCATGCGCCGCTGATCGAGCGCGGCCGGATCTGCATGAAGGCGACCGACGCTCTGGTCGGCGAGAAGGACGCGGTCGCCGAGGAGATCACCCGCCAGATGGGTCGGCCGATCGCCTTCTCGCCCTTCGAACTCGGCGGCTTCGAGGAACGGGCCCGGCACATGGTGGCGATTGCCCCGACGGCGCTGGTCGACGTGCCGGTGGGCAAGAAGGAGGGCTTCACCCGCTTCATCCGCCGCGATCCGGTCGGCGTCGTCTTCATCATCGCGCCGTGGAACTACCCCTATCTGACGGCGGTCAACGCGATCGTGCCGGCGATCATGGCCGGCAACGCGGTGATCCTGAAGCATTCCGCCCAGACGCCGCTCTGCGCCGAGCGCCTGACTGCGGCCTTTCGGGCCGCCGGCCTGCCCGACGGGGTGTTCCAGCACCTGCATCTGTCCCACGCCGATACCGAGACGGTGATCACCGCTCCGGAGATCGATTTCGTCGCCTTCACCGGGTCGGTCGCCGGCGGCGAGATGGTCGAGCGCGCCGCGACCGGCCGCTTCATCGGGGTCGGGCTGGAGCTGGGCGGCAAGGACCCGGCCTATGTGCGCGCCGACGCCGATCTGATGCACGCGGTGGAGAACGTGGTCGACGGCGCCTTCTTCAACTCCGGCCAGTCCTGCTGCGGCATCGAGCGGGTCTATGTCCAGGAGGCCCTCTACGACGCCTTCGTCGAGGCGGCCGCCGCGCTGGTCGGCCAGTACAAGCTGGGCGACCCGCTGGATCCGGAGACCACGCTGGGGCCGATGGTCCGCGCCTCGGCCGCCGATTTCGTCCGCGCCCAGACCGCCGAGGCGGTGGCGGCCGGGGCGATACCGCTGGTCGACCCGAAGGGCTTCCCGGCCGATGCCGCGGGCACGCCCTACCTGGCACCGCAAGTGCTGGTCGATGTCGATCATTCCATGGCGGTGATGCGCGAGGAGAGCTTCGGCCCGGTGGTCGGCATCATGAAGGTCGGCTCCGACGACGAGGCGATCGAGTTGATGAACGACAGCCCCTACGGCCTTACCGCCTCGGTGTGGACCCGGGACGAGGAGGCGGCGCTGTCGATCGGCGACCGGGTCGAGACCGGCACCTGGTTCATGAACCGCTGCGACTATCTGGACCCGGCGCTGGCCTGGACCGGCGTGAAGCGGTCCGGCCGCGGCTGCAGCCTCTCGGTGCTGGGCTACGAGCAGCTCACGCGGCCGAAATCCTTCCACCTGCGCACCGCGATCTGAGGCCGGACATCCGCATGACCACCGACAGCCCGACCGCCAACTGGTCCTACCCGACCGCCATCCGCTTCGGCGCCGGCCGCATCGCCGAGTTGGCGGAGGCCTGCCAAGCGGCCGGCATGCACCGGCCATTGCTGGTCACCGACCCGGGGCTGGCCGGGTTGCCCATGGTGACCGACGCCGTCGCCGCCTGCCGCGCCGAGGGCCTGGACTGCGACCTGTTCAGCGGCATCAGGCCGAATCCGACCTGGCCGAACGTGGCCGACGGCCTCGCCGCGCTCAGCGAGGATGCCCATGACGGCGTCATCGCGTTCGGTGGCGGCAGCGCGCTCGACGCCGGCAAGGCGATCGCCTTCATGGCCGGCCAGACCCGGCCGATCTGGGACTTCGAGGATATCGGCGACCATTGGACCCGGGCCGACCCGGCCGGCATCCTGCCGATCGTCGCGGTGCCGACCACCGCCGGCACCGGATCGGAGGTCGGGCGCGCCGCCGTCGTCACCGACGAGGCGAACCACGTCAAGAAGGTCATCTTCCATCCGAAGATGCTGCCGAGCGTGGTCATCGCCGACCCGGTGCTGACCGTCGGCCTGCCGCCGAACCTGACCGCGGCGACCGGCATGGATGCGCTGGCCCACGCCCTGGAGGCCTATTGCGCCCCGGGCTTCCACCCGATGTGCGAAGGCATCGCCGTCGAGGCGATACGGCTGGTCCGCGACTGGCTGCCGGTGGCGGTGCGCGACGGAGGCAATCTGCAGGCGCGATCGAACATGCTGGCGGCCGCCGCCATGGGCGCCGTCGCCTTCCAGAAGGGGCTGGGCGCGATCCATTCGGTGTCGCACCCGCTGGGCGCGCTCTACGACAAGCATCACGGGCTGCTGAACGCGGTGGTGATGCCCTATGTGCTGGCCTTCAACCAGGATGCCATTGCCGACAAGCTCGACCGGCTGTCGCGCTGGCTCGACCTGCCGGAAGAGGGTTTCGACGGCGTCATGGCCTGGGTATTGGAGCTCCGGCAGACGGTCGGCATCCCGCACACGCTGGCCGAACTCGGCATCGACGACACCGACGCGGACAGGATCGGCGCCATGGCCGCGGTGGACCCCACCGCCGGCGGCAATCCGCGCCCGGTCAGTGCCGAAGCGCTGAAGGAGATCTTCCTCGACGCCCTGTCGGGCCGGCTCTGAGCGTTTGCGGCCAACCAGCCCTCTTGGCCGAAAGCGGATAGCCCTTGACGGTCGATCCGTGCAGGCATTGTCGCCGGTTTCTCAACGCAGCGACGTTGATCGCCCGATCACGCGATGCGACTGTGATCGTCATGGGTGCGATGACGCACCGAAACGGGAGACTGCACTTGGGCAGGAAACGGAGGGTACCCGACGTGGCGAACAGACTCCCGGAGCAGTCATCGACCGCCCCCGCCAGCGCGGTATTCGGCTGTCGATCCAGCCCTGTACATGGCGCCCGGCCGTCGACAGCCCGGCGGAGGCGGAGCGAGCGATGATGGCGCCGACCGTTTTACCTCTCGCACCGGCGAGATCCTCCGTCGTGAGGTCGTGCATGGTCCTGGCGGTGCTGCTGTGCGCGCCGGGCGCCGCATTTGCGCAAGCGGACGCCGAGGAGTCCGAGGGCGCATCCAACGTGCTGAGCGTCCCGTTCGCGTTCCACAACGAGAACTTCGGCGGCGCCGTCGGGTACGCTTATGGGGCGGTCGGCTTTCCGGAACGGCAGTCGGCGTTGATCGGCTCGGTGATGGCGGGCACCCAGGGGTCCGCCATGGGCTTTCTGATCGGCCAGGACCTTCGCCTGCCGGGGATGAGCCGGCTGTTCATCGATCCCATCGCATCGGTCGGCTATTTCAGCGACAACGAAAGCTATATCGACGGCAACCCGAGCTTCCCCAATGAGCGGGCCGGGTCGAACGATTCCGACAAGGACAATTTCGTCGAGGGCGACGGACTCGACAACTTCTTCCGGGTGAACTTCAAATACCTGCTGCCGATCGGCCACGGTCGCGATCAGATCATTCCCGACTATCAGCTCGATCGCGGTCTGTTGATCTCCGGCGCCTCGGGCGGCGATTCCTTCAATCCGTTCGAGAGCGGCCGGACCTTCGCCGAGCTTCGGACCTTCTATCGCTCCCAGGAGATCGACGGCGATGTCGACGAGGAGACCCAGACCAACGGCATCGACCTGACGCTGTTCTGGGACAACCGTGATTTTCCCGCGAACCCGTCGACCGGCAACGGTCTGACACTGGCGGTCTCCCGCGACTTCGGGGCGTTCGACAGCGATGAATCGTGGACCATTCTCCAGGCCGAGTACGACCAGTATTTCTCGTTCGGCGAGTCCGATCTGTTTCGCGACCGGGTCCTGGCCTTCGATGTGTGGACCGCCTACTCGCCCTCCTGGACGGAAGAGTCCGATGGCAGCATTTCCAACCGGCCTCCGAGCTATACCGGCGCGACGCTCGGCGGGCTTTGGCGCATGCGGGCCTTTCCGTCGCAGCGGTTTTCCGACAAGGCGGCGATCTATTATGCCGCGGAGCTGCGGCTGATCCCGGAATGGAACCCGTTCGACGATTGGCCGCTATTGCAGGAATGGGTCGGTATCGATTGGCTGCAATTCGTCCCGTTCGTCGAGGTCGGGCGGGTCGCCGAATCCTGGAGCTTCGAAGAACTGCACGAGGACATGCAGTGGGATGTCGGCTTCGGCATTCGGGCCCGGGCGAAGGGATTCATCGTCCGGGTCGATACCGCCTATTCGGAGGAGGACATCGGCGTCCAGTTCATGATCTCTCAGCCGTTCCAGTTCTGAGGTCGCCCGTCACCTGTCCGCCAGCCCACGGATCTTCCGGGAGAAGTCAGGATCGTCGATCGAGGCCGCCTCGGGGCGGATGCGCGCCTGGGCACGCAGGTCGGCCAGCGGCATATCCGTCGGTATCAATTCCAGATCCTGCGCCAGGCCATCCGAGTAGCCGGGAAGCAGGATCCGGTAGTCGAACCGCTTCTGCCAGGCCGAGATCCGTTCTGAACGCTCGACGATGCCGGTCATGCAGTTGTGGGTGAGCGTGTTGTAGAACTCCGGCTGGTCGCGGATCTCGTTGGCGCGGGACAGCATCTCCTCGAGGATCTGCCGCGCCCTGCCAGCCTCCATGCGGAACTCGTAGAGATGTACCGTCTCGCCGCGAATATGCGACCGGAGGCCGATCACGTCGCGCTCCTCGGCGAGGACGTAGATCAGATCGTAGCGGCGCAGCAGACCGTGGAACGGGTTGTAGGACTCGCCGACCTCCTGGCGGGCCTCGATGGAAATGGCGAGATAGCGGCCGTCCTCGAAGCCGAAGCTGAGAAACGTGTGCGCCAGCCCGCGGAAATCACTGAAGACCGAGATGCCGTACCAGAGGCTGGAGATTTCACCGAGATCGTAGGTGTGGTTGGTGTAGGCCGGGTCCTGCACGCTTGCATCCGGGGCATAGGAGAAATCCCGGATCCCGTCGATGGTCACCAGATCGCCGGCGAACTCGGCATAGGGCAGAACGGCCTGCTCGACCTTCCAGGGACGATCGTGGCTGGGAGATTTCAGCAGGATCGGAATCAGCACGACAGCGAGGATCACCGCCCCCGCCGCCAGCAGCCATCGTACAATCCGTCTGGTGATCGACCGATTCAATGCGTTGACTCCCTTGGCAAGCAAGCCGCCGAGACCGCCCCTGGGCGTCTCTAGCGTGCGACGCCGAAATTGTTGATGGTGCGGGTCCAGGTGCAGCGGTCCGAGACCACCTCTGCCGGCCCGGTGGAATCGACCCCATGCGTGATCATGGCGATGACCCGCTCGTCGTTATCGTAATCGCTGTGCGCCTGTCGTAGGCCGGCATAGTCACCGAGTCCGAACAGCGACGAGACCTGCGCAACGTTGATATAGACATTGGTCACTGCCGGGCAGAGCCGAGAGTCGAGGAAGCCATCGACGAATTGTGGGGGAATTGAATAGCTCAGGATGTCGTTGGGGTCGGTGAAGGCCACGATCGTTGTTTGATCGGCAAAGCGGGTGTCGTGCAGAGGGGCTCCGGGAAGACAGATCTGCGGAATCTGGTTCACGACCGCCGGAGGCCGGCGGCCGAGTTGCAGCAACGGCAACTGGTTGGCGAGCATGAAGACGGTCCAGCGTTTCTGCCGCAGGGCCTCGGCCAGCTGTGGGGTGCTTGCCAAAACCTCCGAGCCGCTCGCGAGCTCAACGACCCGCTGCATCGAATCGATGAAGATGCGGCTCCCGAGGCTGTGAGTGATGACGAAGGTGTCGTCGCGAGTCAGCGCTTCGGCGAACCGAAGACTGTCCGCATCGCAGGCCTCCGTCTGCCCGCTCACGATGTCGTCCCAGTCGCTGGACAGCATCCTGCATATCGACTGCGACGCCGAGATCAGGATGTCGTCGCGTGTTTCACCGAGATAGATCATTGAATCGGGAACGGCCGTATTCACCAGTTCCTTGAGGATGTTGTTGAACGTCGCCCGCCGGAATGTCTGCTCGTTGGACTGGTCGAAGGCGAGGATTTCGCGCTCGGGTTCGACGATCACCGACCAGGTCAGTTCGAAGAACAACATCTCGCGGCTCATGTCCTCGTTGAAGAGCCGGTGGACCCGGATTATCCCGATGCTGCGACCCGGATCCCGAGGATGCACAAGCAGGATCTCCTTGGTCCGGGATTCGATCACCGACAGGCCAAGCTCGCGGGCCAGGTTGTCCAGCAAGCGAGCCGAGTGTCCTGGAATCTGCTCGCCGATCCCGTGGATCATGAGCACCCGTGTCCGATTGATCTCGGATGCCGCGATGCCGGCCGCCCGGGCGTCCTCCTGCCGCGCAAGCGACTGCTCCAGCCCCGTGAACGCGCCGCCCCGGATCTCGCAAGCCCGGGTGTCCGCCTCGTCCGGAGACAAGAAGGCCCCGGCAACCCCGCGTCCGAAACTCTCACACCCCGACAGGGCGATCAGACCGAGACAGACAATGGCGAGTCTGAGCACGAACACGCGCCCGCGTCGACCGGGCTCCCTGCAGGCGGCCGCCTGGCGCACGGTAGAGCGCGCTTCGTGGATCCTTGCGTCCATATCCGCGTCTCTCAAGTCGGCCGACGGTCCGTCCGCCTGGTCGCACGACGATCAATGCGGCGGGGATGACCCGCCCGCCCGACGAACGATAACCCCGTCGTGCGGGAATATCGACCGTATGGCCCGGATGGTTTCAAACGGTCGGCCACCAAGATGGCAGAGGACGACGGTCCCCGGTTTGGAGTTGGGACGATGAAACGGCGTCGCCAGAGGGCGGCCGAGCACGGCAGTGCAACCGACCGCGATGGCGACGATCAGGGTCTCGATCTGGCGGCTTGGCGGCCAGCGCCGGGCGTGAACGACGACTCCATGAACGGGCCCGTATCGGGCCGTTCTGAATTGATCGGTGGTGACGCGCTATCGGCCGGCGCGTCCTCGGCGGCGGGCGGGGGGCTCAGCCGGCGGCGGCAGCGCCGCCATTGGTGTCGTCCTCGGCATCGTCGGCATCGCCTTCGACCTCGGTCTTGACCCGGTCCATAAGGTCGCGGATCGACCCGGCTTCCGGATCCTCGGAGGCGGCGGCGCCCTCGGCCGACGGCGTGTCCTCGTTCAGGAAATCCTCCCAGTCTCCGGCCGGATGGGCATAGGCCGGCAGGATCTCGTCGCCGCTGCCGCCGCCATCCGCGCCGAAGAAATCGGCGATCTCCGCTGCCGAGCCCGTCTCGGATGCCTGTGAAGCCGCCACCTCCGCCTCGTCGGCGTCGGCGTCGGCGTCCTCGGCGACCGGCTCCGGGTCGTCTGCCGCGGCATACTCTTCCTCGATGGCGGTCATCTCGGCGTCGAGATCGGTCGCATCCTCCTCGATCGCGCGCGGATCGTCCTCTCCCGCAAAGGCGTTCTCGGGCAGGGTGTCCTCGCTCAGCACCACGTCGGACTCGTCTTCGCTGAGGAACAAGTCGGATTGGCCGTCCACCGACCCGTCATCGGCGGCGTCCGCATCCGGCTCCCGGTCATCCGCATCGGTGGCGGACAGCCCGGCCATCGGCGCGCCCTGGCCTTCACCGATCAGGGCGGCGACCTTGGCATCCATCTCGCCGAGCGTTTCGTCGAGGTCGCCCTGGTCACCGGATTCGACCGCCTGCAGCAGCGACATCAGCATGCCGCGCAGCTCTTCATTCTCGCCGGACAGGCGCTCGATCTCCTTGGCCTGCTGGGCCTCGACGTCACGGCGGCAGCGGATCTCCTCTTCGATCCGGCTCATCAGCCCCATCAACCGCTCGCGGTAATCCTTGCCGGCGTCGCTGATCCGACCGAACCGCTCTTCCGCCGCCTGAAACCGCTCCCGCAACTCGTCGATATAGCTCATGATTCCGCTACCCGTGGCGCTAAGACGCCGCAGAGTGGACCGCCAAAAGTTTGGAATTCACTAACCAAGAGTCGTTTTTTGGCGCCGGGAATCCGACGCGGGCGGCCCTTCGCCGGGGCCTGCGGATACGCTCAGCGCGACGCCATGGACGGGATCACCAGGTTGTGGACCCAGTTGCGGATTTCCGCCAGCCGCACCGCATCGTCCAGCACATCGGCATCGGCGCCCAGCAGCCAGGCGAGGTCGCTCCGCCCCGGCTCCGCCTGCAGGGTCACGGCCATGTCGACGAAGCGCTCCATCGCCTCGGCATCGTGGAAGAAGCCCTCGCCGATCAGCGCCTTGCCATAGCGCCGGGCGATGACGCCGATGTC